>Ga0233427_10000596_pt1 | contig 45183 bp, 39 predicted proteins | sample SI_118_April2016_5_FD_179885 | JGI IMG/M metagenome (GOLD analysis project Ga0233427, IMG submission 179885) | Seawater microbial communities from Saanich Inlet, British Columbia, Canada - SI_118_April2016_100_MG | ecosystem: Environmental > Aquatic > Marine > Inlet | place: Canada: British...
CAACTTTTACTGTTGGCGCTGCTGCATACGAGTCTACGTAGCCGAGCTCCTCAAGGGCTTCTTCATCATATTCACTTTCTACTCTTCTAGCTTCTGCCAATGAAAGACCAACGTCGTTGCCCCATGTCTCAGAGTCGAAAGCAGACTCGCCGCTATCAACAACCCGCGAAGGAACGGTTGGTGGATCAAGCCCGATTTGTGGCATGGATGTACTCAAAACCAACGACACTTGGCTCCAGTCTTCGCCAGTGCTTTGGGTGACTTGCCCTATTGAATTAACGTTGACACCAGCCAAATCAGGTGAAATTCGCACATCATAGGCAGGCTGCCAATATGCGCCGGGAACGAGGTAAACCAAACGTATTTGCGATGCTTCATGCGTTTGAGCGAAGCAATTAATACGAACCTCGCGAATGCGCTCACCACTGTCACTGCGCACGCCGTTCATTTGCAACTCAACATCCTTAATCGAATCGTTTATAGAGTCAATCTTCAGCTGGTTATTACGTAAATCGGCATCGTAGTTTGACATTTGTTGCCCTAGGAACTCAAGTCGTTCTTGGACAGTGTCAGGCAAGCCCCAAGTAGCTGCTGTCGATTGGTTTTCGTAATCGGCCATGTTTTGCAGTGCCTTCATTTGCAGTTTGATGCCCTGCTTAATAGCTTCAGCATCGATTCTTTGCTCACGCAGTACATCGAGCTGTAGCTCTAGCTGGGTAGCCATTGCATGGTTAGCTACAGTACTCAATCTAGTACGCAACTCTACACCTTGAACGGCCAATGCATCGCCCACAACTCGAGTTTGCACCGAAGAAGGTTGGGTAGATATCGGCAGTGGGCCAACAACAATTACAAAATCTTCTAGCTCAGATTGACTTGGCACTTCAACGACCCGTTCAACTAGTGCGAATCCTGGGTAGACGGTAACCCTATCAATGGTTGAATCTAAAGCAATCTCAGCTTGCTGGCCGAACAAAGAAGCGGCGAAGATGACACTAACACACAGGCACAAAAATCGGTGAGTAGTCATCATTAGAGTGTCTCTGATACTGTTGGGTACAAGTCTTCGTCAAAGGATAATTCGTAGCCCCAATTCACAGCTTTGCTTTCACCTGGATGCAATCTAAATTCCCATCTGTAGACACCTCTCTCCTTCTGCTTTGCAACTGCCTCATCATCATTTACTGTCTGCGGCGAAATGTCAGCGACAGACACAGTAACGCTATCGCTATTACTCAATGGTAGCGATTCTTCTACGACGACATCGATTGTGCCAGTAGCACTTGGCGCGAGTCGCAATGATGCGCGATAGCGACGACTAATTGTTGAAGTCGATGATAAAGAAAACGAGCCAGGGTCGTCACGATAATCTTCGAGCGTCTCGAACACCACCACTAAATTATGATCAATTCCGAGGTTCAAAGACGTAGAATCTTCTTGGCGCATTAACGGGAAGCTTGACTCCCCAAGATAATCTGGTCCTAGAAATATTTTTGCAGTACCGGCGAGTAACACGCTATCACCAGTATGCTTTACCTCAGCCCGCAAGTAAGCGTTGTCCGATTGGGACGGTACGATATACCTCTCTGGCTCAACCTCGAGCGGGATGGTGCGACTAGCAAAGCGGTGTGGCTCGCCGTTGCTAGCAACATCATTTTTACCGGGCATCAAGAATTGTGTAGTAATGCCATAGTCAACGGCCTGAACAGTTGGAGCAGCTTTCCGTGAAGGAGCGCTTGGCGATGAGAGAACTTCAGAATCTTGCAAAAGTAGTCCGCCAGCGCCACCGCCTAAACCTAAAGAATCTTCGGATTCAGCTTCAGGCCTACCCCTCCTTCCGTAACGAAGAGCTTGAGGAATCGATACGACAAGGGACGGCAACTCTGGAGGATCAAGTCCGATTTTAGGCATCGAGGTACTTAATACCAAATCAACACCTGACCAATCTTCACCGCTGTGCTGGGTCACTTGCCCCATTGATTTGACAATAACCCCTGTCATGTCTGGCGAAATGTGAACATCGTATGAAGGAAGCCAGCTCGCACCTGACACTAAATAACTCAAACGAATTTGAGCAGGCGCAGAAACTTGAGCAAAGCAATTAAGCCGCACCTCTCTAACTCTGCGCTTAGACTTTCTGCGGACGCCATTTATTTGCAAGTTAATGTCTTTAATTTGCGCCTCAATAGAAACAATTGCAAAAGCATTACGTTGTAAGTCAGCATCAAATGTTGTCATTTGCTGACGCAAGAAATCTAATCTATCTGAGGCGCCATCTGGTAATCCCCAAGTAGCAGCAGTAGATTGATTTTCATAATCTGCCATATTCTGCAGGGCTTGAATTTGCAATTTAATGCCTGACTCTTTGGCTTGCAGCACTATCAATTGAGATTGCAATTCTGCTAACTCAATACTCAGCTCATCTGTTTTAGTAGAGTTCAAAGCTGCGCTAAGGCGCGAGGTCAATTCGAGACCCTGAACTGCCAAGGCTTGGCCTGTTACTCGTGTTTGAAATGAACTTGGTTGAGAGCTGTCCGGCAATGGACCAACTGCCACAGTGAAATCAGAGCCTACTTGTTGAGCAGGGACGATTATCAAACGCTCAACCAGAGCAAATCCGGGGTAAACAGTTACGCGGTCAATTTTAGACTCTAGTTCTAGTATTTCATGCTGAGCCGATGCTGGCACAGCGAACAAGAACAACGAACTTAAACAAAGTAGCTTATGGAAATTCATGGCATTGGTATTCTATTAAAACACGAGCTCAAAGTAGCCCTAAAATCGCAAAAGATGCCTATCGTAAACATAGTTGGTGCCGGCTTAGCCGGTTCTGAAGCTGCCCTACAACTAGCTGCAGCAGGCATTCATGTACGCTTACACGAAATGCGTCCTGGGCGCCCTACCGCCGCACACGAAAGTGGTAACTGCGCCGAATTGGTGTGTTCAAACTCTTTGGGCTCTAAACTTCCTGATCGTGCTGGTGGAGTATTGCAGGCAGAGTTAAGAAGCTTAGGATGCAAATTACTGCCCTTTGCTGAGCAATGCGCTGTTCCAGCAGGTGGTGCACTTGCCGTTGATAGAAAACAATTTGCTGAAGCAGTAACTGCTGCAATCGTAGCAGAACCACTTATTGAGTTAGTGCGCGAAGAAGTAGTAGCCGTCCCTAGTGATGGCTACACAATCATTTCATCAGGTCCGCTAACTTCAGATTTGCTAGCTACCGACATCCAAAAGCTGAGTGGCAACGACAACTTGGCTTTTTTTGATGCGATTGCGCCGGTAGTAGTTGCGGAAAGCATTGATACAGAAATTGTTTTTGCGGCTGCTAGATATGATAACGGTGATGCTGATTACTTAAATATTCCACTCGATAAAGAGCAATATTACGCCTTTGTCGATGAACTGCTGAATGCCGAGAAGCACTCCTTGAAAGATTTTGAAGCAAACGACCCTAAGGCTAAACAATTTTTCGAGCGATGTCTGCCTGTAGAAGTCATCGCTGCCCGTGGACGCGATTCCCTGCGCTTTGGTCCGATGCGTCCAGTCGGACTTGATGACCCCCGCACCGGACGTTGGGCCTACGCAGTAATTCAATTACGTAAAGAAAACTTGCAAGGCAGTTTATACAACCTCGTTGGGTTTCAGACAAACTTAACTTATGGCGAGCAAGAACGCGTTCTACGAACACTGCCCGGAATGCAAAACAGCGAATTTGCGCGACTCGGCTCGATGCACCGCAATACCTTTTTAAACGCGCCGCAAATGCTCGACTCGACGATGAAGTTCCGCTCGCGCGACGACTTGTTCTTTGCAGGACAAATAACGGGCATGGAGGGATACCTTGGCAACATTGGTAGCGGATTGATTGCTGGGCTCAATGCTGCGCGCTCAATTGGCGGCCAGCCCTTGCTCTCTCCGCCTCGCGAAACCCTGCTCGGCTCGCTGTGCCACCATATCAGCGAATCACCAAGCTCTTCATTTCAACCGATGAAAGCCGAGTTTGGTCTACTTCCTCCTTTAATCCCGCCCGTCAAGAAAAAAGAGCGCAAACAAGCTTATGCCAATCGAAGTGATGCAAAAATGCAAGAATTTAGGCATAATATGGGCCCGACGAATACTACGTCCCCAGTTTAATCATCATGCAAAGTACCTCAGAAATTACTACGTTCACCAATGAACCGTTCACAGATTTTTCGACCGAAGAAAATCGCACTGCCTACGACGAAGCATTAGCCAAAGCTGAAGCATCATTCCCAGTTGTTTGTCGCCTCTGGATTGACGGCGAAGATTGCGAAGGCGGCGCAGGTACTTTCGAATCTACTGATCCTTCTCTAACTTCAAGAGTTGTGGCTAATTGTTCAAAAGGCAATGTCGGCGATGCGCAACGTGCGATGGTTGGTGCTCATAAAGCATTTGGCTCTTGGTCGAAGCTGTCAGCCGAAGAGCGCGCTGAATACTTCTTCAAGGCTGCGCGGATTATGCGCTTGCGCAAGCACGATTTTTCAGCGATGATGACTTACGAAGTAGGCAAAAATCGCGCTGAAGGAGATGGCGACACCGCCGAAGCTATTGACTTCATGGAATTCTACGCACGCGAGGCTTTGCGTTATGCGCGCACCCAACCCATTACTCCGGTAGCAGGTGAAGATAATGAAATGATCTACATCCCACTTGGTGTTGGTGCGGTTATTCCACCATGGAACTTCCCTCTTGCCATCCTTGTCGGAATGTGTACTGCAGCAATCGTTTCTGGAAACACGGTTGTTCTAAAGCCGGCATCTGAGAGTCCCGGAATTGCCAACATGTTCATTGACTTGATGAAAGAAGTAGGATTACCTGCAGGCGTTTTGCAATTCTGCCCTGGTGGAGGTACTGAAGTCGGCAATGCCTTGGTCGAACACCCTCTAACTCGATTCATATCCTTTACCGGGTCTGCCGAGGTTGGTAAAGAAATTTACGCTAAAGCCGGCAAAACTCCTGACGGACAAATTTGGCTTAAGCGCGTTGTCGCCGAGATGGGTGGCAAAGACTTTATGTTCATTGACGAAGATGCCGACATTGATGCAGCAGTCGCTGGCTCACACGCTGCTGGCTTCGGATATTCTGGTCAAAAGTGTTCGGCTCTATCGCGCCTAATTTTACACTCCAAAATTCATGATGAATTCATGGAAAAATTCTTACCGCTTGTTGAAGCGACCACTGTAGGACATCCAAGTAATGAATCGACTTATGTAGGTGCTTTGATTAATGAAGCTGCACTGAACGGAGCACTCAAAGGCATCGAAGAGGCGAAAAAGGACGGTAACGAACTTGTTGCTGGCGGAGAACGTGCTAACGATGATGGGTGGTTCTTGCAGCCAACTGTATTCACTAGCGTGCAGCGCAAAGATTACATTTTCAAAACCGAGTTGTTTGCTCCGGTCATTGCCGTCCACAAAGTTGATTCCTTCGAAGAAGGAATTGAGGCAGCTAATGATTCTGATTACGGTTTAACCGGCGCTTACTTTGGCAAAGACGAAGATAAGCTTGCGCGTGCCCGTGTCGAACTACACTGCGGTAATTTATACATTAACCGCAAATGCACTGGCGCACTAGTTGGCGCTCACCCATTCGGTGGCTTCAATCTATCTGGCACCGACTCAAAAGCAGGCGGACGTGACTATTTGCTATTGTTCATGCAGGCAAAAACAATCTCACGCGCCAAGTAACTTAATTAATGGGCGATCACTCAGAGGCTGGTTCAGCACGCAGGCAACGGCGGGTAGAGCCAGTCCCTGATGCATTCGACGAGCCTATCGAGAGTAAGCCTAAGCGGCGCACCGGATTAGCTGTTTGGCTTTCCTTGGGCCCATTACTTTCAGCTCTTGGTGTCATGGGCTTTGTCCGTCTGCTAATCGGCGTAGAAGATAGTGCTGCCTTACAAGGCAATATAAAAATATTATTTGCCGACTTAAGTTTGTTGCTGCTATTCGTTATCAGCCATACCTTTTTCGCGCGTGGCATCGGACGCAAATGGTTGAACAGGCCGTTCGGCCCAGAAGCAGAGCGACCACTTTACGTTTTAATCAGCGGCACAACGCTATTTCTGCTTGTTAGCTTTTGGCAACAGTGCGGCCCACTTCTTTGGAGTAGCGGCTCCGGCATAGTTGCCACTCTCTTGGTCATAGTTCAAGTCGTTGGTCTCGGTTTAGTCGCATGGAGTGCTTTCGTTGTGGGTGCTGGTGGACTGGCAGCTTTACCCCACTTGCGCGCACTTGAATCAGGCAGATCTACACCAAAGCAAGAATTCGTCGCGCTCCCTCCATATTCACTTATTCGACAACCGATGAATCTGGGTTTCTTGCTGATGCTATGGGCGATGCCTGAAGTAAGCGCTGACCGATTGTTGCTTATTGTAGTCCTCAGTATCTGGATCACTCTTGTTGCACCCATCGAAGAGCGCGACGCTGAGCTCAGCTTCGGCAGCGGTTACGCAAGGTACAAAGACCGTACTCCACGGTGGTTGCCACGCATCAATACTAACGATTCATGAGTTGGCTGCCACAATTAGAAAAAATTGTTGGCAAAGATTATGTTCTTACTAGTGCTGCTAACCTGCTCTCCTATGAGTCAGACGCACTGAGTTTATTTAGATGCAAGCCTGCTGCTGTTGTCCTCCCGAACACTCAACAACAGGTTATTGAATGTGTAAAAATTCTATCCGAGTTTAAGGTTTGCTTTACTGCACGCGGTGCCGGCACCGGGCTCTCTGCCGGCGCATTAGTACCCGAGGGTGGCGTAATTATCGGCTTGAATCGCTTAAATAAAATAATCAAAATCAACGCCGAAAGCCGCCTCGCAATTGTCGAGCCAGGAATGGTAAACGCCCAACTTAGCGAGCAGTGCAAGGAGTACGGCCTCCGTTACGCGCCAGACCCAGCATCGCAATCGGTCTGCACATTAGGCGGAAATGTCGCAGAAAACGCAGGTGGCCCGATGTGCTTCCGACATGGCACTACTAGCAATCACTTGCGCCAGGTAAAAGTAGTGCTTGCTGATGGCCGCGTAGAAACCTGGGGACATCCTGCTCATGGCTGCAACGACTATGACTTGCGTGGTTTATTTTGCGGCAGTGAAGGCTCGCTTGCAATTGCGCTCGAGCTGCATCTCAACCTAACTCCATTGCCACAAGCTGTACGCACATCGCTCGCTTCTTTCGCCACTATCGAAAGCGCATGCGAGTGCGTTAGCGAAATCGTCAAGCGCGGCATTGAAGCTGCTGCGCTTGAGGTAATGGATCAGCGGGCAATTCATGCGGTCGAAGATTCCATTTATCGCTCTGGCCTACCGCGCGATGTTGGCGCAGTACTATTGGTCGAAATTGAAGGTGACAACAATCACGTTGACAGCCAACAAAAACTAGCTGCTCGATGTTTTGCTGACAACAACGCTATAAATGTAGAAATGGCAGGGAATGCCACTCAACGTGCGCTGTTATGGAAAGGACGCAAAGGGGCTGGTGGTGCACTTGGGCAATTAGCCCCTGACTCTTATGTAATGGACGGCGTAGTCCCGCCATCGCAACTTGCTGAAATAATGAAGTTCGTTACCGAAGTTGCTACACGTTACCAATTGCCCTGTGCTAACTTGTTTCATGCCGGAGACGGCAATATTCATCCGCATTTTGCCTATGACGGTAGCGATGCGGAACAAGCTGAGGCCGTTGAAAAAGCTGGTACAGAAATCCTGGTTAAATGCCTAGAACTCGGGGGATCGATAACTGGAGAGCACGGTGTTGGTCTAGAAAAACAGCACCTGCTACGCAAACAGTTTAGCGACGCTGAAATTGGAATCATGCAGCGCATCAGCGATAGCTTTAATCCGCAGCAATTATTGAACCCTAACCGCGGCTTACCTCTAGGGTCTAGTTGCGCAGAAGCATTTCATCGCCACCGCAGCAAGGATAGTAAATGAAGCTTATCGAACTAAGCCAAGTTGACCAAACCGCTGTCGTTGATGCGCAAACTCGCGTGGCTGACCTACAGTCAAGTCTTGCCGAGCACAATTTAATGCTCGGGGTTTTCCACGACCCCAATTCCGAATTAACTGTTGGCGAATTGTTCATGTACAACCGGCATAATTTATGGCAAGGTGCCTTCGGGTATTTACGCGATCAAGTGCTCGGTGGGAAATGGTGCTTAGCTGACGGCACATTCATCAACAGTGGTGCTCGCGTTGTCAAATCAGTTGCTGGCTACGATATAACCCGCTTGCTTTTAGGCAGTAGCAACACTTTTGCAAAATGCCAAACACTTACTTTGCGACTGCGTCCACTGCGTCAAGAGTTGTATTACTACCGGGTGGATATTGACGATTACTTAAAATATTCTCATTACGATTTAAACCCTACGTCTGCTATCGCTGATGGTTTACAGCAAGTTGTTATAAGTTCACACTTTGCGTTGCAACGAGATTACTTGCATGAAATTGACACTCAAAAAGGGATGGCTTTAGAACTAAACCTTTGGCAAAACTTCTTAGCATCACCAGGGCGTCATGCTTTAGAGTCACGACCAAGAGTGGCACCGCATCCCAACTTTGACTGGAATAGTTGGCAGTCACCTTGCGAGACAACAGCAGAATATTCAAGAGTCTACTTAGACAAAATTTGCTTGGCGCTTTGTCCAAACGGAGAGAGGTTTGTTAGTGAATAGCACTCACTGCCACCAAGACCCATTTGACGCTATTGATGCCTGCATGCATTGTGGGCTATGCATTGAGACCTGCCCGACCTATCGTGCAACAGGTATTGAGTCTGATTCTCCTCGCGGGCGACTGCATTTAATGCGCGCAGTTCATGATGGTCGCCTTACCGACTCTGACATCAAAGATTCGCTTCAGCGTTGTGTGCAATGTCACGCTTGCGAGTCTAGTTGCCCGTCTAACGTTGACTACAGTGGTTTGTTACAGCAGAATTTACCTCAGCGCTTTAGCATTATCTCGCGAATAGTCTCGAACAATTCCCTTATGAATATCGGTGGAAGGTTACTGCGCATAATTACTTCCTTTAAACTATTGACTCGTAGCTTTAAGTTGTTGCCAGAGCGAACCCAAATTTATCGCAGCAAGCAGCAGATCTTCCCTGCTCAAGGCGAGCTGCGAGAAAAAGTTGCTGTCCACCTTGGTTGCGTTGAGCGACAAATTTATGGGGATGTAATTGATGACTTAATCGCAGTTTTTACTAACCAGGGCTTTGAACTGCATTTTGTTGAGCAACAGTATTGCTGCGGCGCAGTTAGCTTTCATGCTGGCGACTACAGTGGTGGCATTTCTATGGCTCAAAAATGCGGTGCGCAGTTCAGCGATTTCGACAGCGCTTTGTCACTTTCTGCAGGTTGTAGCGCTCATTTGCAACGACATTTTACTGATGTTAAATTTTATGATCCGTTAATTTATCTTGCGCAATTTGGTTTGCGTGATGATTTGGCCGCAATAAAGGCTAAGACGATATGGATGGTTCCATGTCACTTGAAGCACCTGCAAGACGGTTGGCAAGACATCGCCACGATGCTGAGCACAATTCCCGAACTAGAATTAATTGAATATGCTGACAGTGATTTGTGCTGCGGAGCTGGAGGAGCCGCCATGCTCAGTCAGGCGCAACTCTCGTCACAAATGGGCAATGCAAAAGCAAAATGCCTTGCTGCAGCCGGGCCTGACAAAATACTGTCCTCAAATTCGGGGTGCCGCATTCAGACCGATGCTCATCTGCGAGACATCGGAGCTGCGCAACGTACAGAACATCCGCTTAAATTATTACGACTTGCTCTGGGCGTCGACGAACATCCAGACGGCAGTGATAATAGATAGGACGACTAAAGAAACGAATACGCCTACCCAGCGTTTGTGAGCATATCTCCAGGCTGACTTTGAAAGTAATTTATAGCCAGAATAAATAACGCCAGGAAAGCTAGCCAGTGCCGACGAAGCAAACCCTAGATGAATTGTTAATCGGGTGGGATTGAACTCGAAATCTCGGCCGTATAGTTCTGCTTGCCATATCGCCCCAAGCAATGACAAAAATGTCAGGCCCACCAAATAAAAATGCGATTTACGCAGACCCAACTTACCTGAACGTAATGTCAATGCCAAAAACATTACCGTCAGAGCAAGGTTCAAGAGAAAGGTGGTCGTATTCACGAGCGATAAGATAACATCTCACATGCTGAAAAACACACTCACCCTTCTCGTCTTTCTCGCAGCTTGTCCTGCTTACGGTACGGCACAAGTTTCCGACACAATCACTGCGCCTTTCATTGTTAACAACATTCAAGTTTGGCAAGACGATGGCTCATTCGTTGAGCAGCACCTAGTCGTTCTCAGCAAAGAAAACGTCAAGTTTATTGACGCTAGTGACGACTTAAGCAATTATTCTCATCTGCCACAAATTACTGCTAGTGGCTTTCTTTACCCCGGAATGGTGAACGCCAGTTATAACTCTGGCCGCGGCGAAAAGCCGTCTAACTCTTTTGCTGCTACGCAATCTGACCCAACCCAGGGACCTATTGTTAACATGGAGCTCGGTGGGCAAGATGCTTACTTAGCACACACCCAAGTCGCTGAGTATTGTAATTGGAGTGAAGATGGGCAAGATGATTGGCGAGAACTTGGATTTAGTTCAGCATACCTAACTCCTAACAAAGGAATTTTGCAAGGGCGCGCAGCACATATCGCTCTTGACGGTCGCGACCTCGCAACTGCCATTATTAATGCGGACGGCCTCAGCTTCGCTTCACTGCGCAGTAATACCAGTGGATATCCAGGGACGCCCATGTCTGCGCTTGCAGTGTTGCGACAAATTTTATTACTGCAACACAGCACTCAGTCCTATCCCGCAATCGAGCTCGGCGACACCATTGTTGCCCGGGCTAACTCATCTAGAGAGATTGAAAACTTTCTTGATTTGCAGCGCGATTATGACAGACAAGATCGTAATTGGATTATTTACGGCGGACGTGACGCCTATCTCCACAGCGAGCGCCTCCTCAGTCAACGTGTTGCTGTTTTGTACCAAATGTCTTTTGCAGAGGCGCCTGCTAATGACGATGCGTTAAGCAGTGATGACACACAGCGTGAATACTGGAAAACGCCTAAGCAGCAACTTCAAGAACAGAACCGCTTGCATCACGACCAAGTGACAGCGTTTATTGAGCTGCGCAATAGCGGCGTCTGGTGTGGATTGTTGCCGCCTAGCTCTGCTAGCGATTTCTCCGAGCGTTGTCAGCAATTAATTGACGCTGGCATGAGTGCAGACGATGTTCGGCAATCCTTGTCCTCGGCGGTGCTAGATATCATTCAGTCTTATAACACTATGAGCGACTACATGCTGGTAGAAGAACCGTTTACCGATAGCATGCAAACGGCCCAATGGATGTTTAGCAACGGTGTTGCCTTCCGTCACTCCGACGCTGATAATGACTCGTCTGGTGAAGACGAAGGTGATGACTCAGAAGATATGTCAGCATTCGCAGGTGATTGGTCTATAAGCCTTGAAACTCCGATTGGCAACCGCGAGTTCGGCCTTTCGATTAACAGCGAGGACAACACTGTTCAGTCTTTCGATTTGGGAAACCGTAGCAAAGTTACGAATTGCACCAATGTAAAGTTAAAATCTGACGAGCTCACTTGCTCCATGCTCGTCCCAGAGATGGAAATGCAGGCGTCACTAACATTGCGCATTAAGAATGATAAAATCGTAGGAACCTTTGGCACCGAGCACGGAGACATGAGCATTACTTCGTCACGCATCTCCGATGCAGAAATCGAAGACAACGATGACGAAGATAGCGACGCTGACAAAAGTGAGTTAGCGCTTGGACATCCGCAGTATCCAACCGATGACGATGAATTCCGCCGTCCTCATTCTGAGTGGGCGACAAACGGAGCAGCTACCTTATTCTTGAGCGGCGCCACCCTATATCGCATGGATGGTAGCGCACCAGCTGTCGCGAATATGCTTCTAATTAACGGTAAAATTGCTGATATTGGCAACGGCATTGCAGCTCCTGCCGACGCAGTGGTCATCGACGCCAGCGGATGGCATGTCATGCCTGGCATTATTGATGCTCACTCTCATCTAGCCTTAGATTCAATCAATGAAGGTGCTGTCGCCATTTCTGCCGAATGCCGGATCGCCGACATGATTCGACCGCAGGACGTCGGAATTTGGCGCGCTGCCGCAGGCGGAACCACGGTTGTGCAGTCGTTACACGGATCGGCAAATCCTATTGGTGGCCAGGCTGCAACGTGGCAATTAAATTACTGGCAAACATCGATTAATGATTTACTGATTGAAGATGCTGCGCAGAACATCAAGTTTGCACTTGGCGAAAATGTCAAGCAATCCAACTGGGCCAGTGCCTGGGGCAAGCGCTTTCCAAATACTCGCGTAGGTGTTGACGCTGTTTATCGTCGTGCTTTCTTAGCTGCTCAAGATTATCGTCTGCAGCGCAAATTAGCCGAAGAAGGTCGTTGGCCGAGTTTTGTTGAAGATGTACGCTTAGAGGTGTTAGCCGATATCTTGGACAACAAAATTCATATCCAATGTCATTCCTACCGTGCTGATGAATTGCTGATGTTCTTAAAGGTTTGCTCTGACTTCGGAATTGAGCGCCCTACCTTCCAGCACGTTCTTGAAGGTTACAAGGTTGCGCAAGAAATAGCAGCGGCGGGTGCGATGGCGTCTACTTTTTCTGATTGGTGGGCATATAAGTACGAAGTGAAGGACGCAATTCCATGGAACGTCGAAATATTGCATAAAGCCGGAGTTATCGTGTCTATCAATTCCGACTCAGACGAAATGATTCGCCGCCTCAACACCGAAGCAGCCAAGGCGATGCTTTACGGCGGCTTGAGTTATGAAGATGCAATGGCCACCTGCACGATTAATAGCGCTAAGCAACTTCGATTGGCAGACCGACTTGGAAGCCTTGAGGTTGGCAAAGATGCGACCATTAGCGTGTTTGACAAGCACCCGCTTAGTAATTACGCGCGTTGCTTGCTGAGTATGTCCCAGGGTGTGGTTTTATACGAACAACCACTATCTATAGACTCGAGGTGGCAGCAATATTCCCAGCAAACTGCAGACTTTGCCAGTCAACATCGCGCCGAAAGCAACGACTCTGACGTGGCACTTGACGGAGAATTGTTGCACGAGTTTACGGCGTTGGGCGAAGGCAAGAGTTACTACATTCAAAATGCAAATATTCACGCGATTAGCGAAGTTCCTTTTCGCGGGTCGCTCTTGATCAAAAATGGAGTGATCGAAAAAATCTACCGCTCGCGCTCTAATGCTCCAATACGCGCCAACCTCGAAATCGTCGATGCACAGGGCAAAGATTTGTATCCAGGATTCATTAACACTCTCGACCGCACAGGATTAATCGAAATCGAATCTTTAAGAGCCACTGATGACACTGTTGAAATCGGTGATGATCAGGCAGACCTTAAAGTGGAAGTCGCAATTCATGCCGACTCTGCGCACCACAACATCACTCGCATGACCGGAGTGTCATATGTGCTAACTCAGCCAGGGCGTGGCCGCATTCGCGGCCAAGGTGCATTGATTCAACTTGCAGGAATTACTACCGCTGACATGGTGATCAAAACCCATGGGCTATTTATCAATTTCCCTCGCAGTCCACGCTTTGAGCAGGAGGATGGCCCTAGTTCAGCAGATGCAATTGATGAGCTGGACAACTGGATTGAACTATGTGCTGAATATGATGCTTATGATTCACTTGCCAAACGTGATGCAAAACTAGAGGCTTTGATTCCTTATTTCGTAGGACAGCAACAAATATTCTTAGTTGCAAATTCTGCAGCTACGATTATGGCCGCACGAGATTGGGTGGCAAAGCATGACTTAAATGTAGTCTACGTCTCAGGGAAAAACGCCTACCAAGTCGCTGGATACCTTGGCGCAGATAACGCCAAGGTCATTATGGGGCCAGTGCACTCACTGCCTAATGGTTCAGCGCAAACAGCATTTGATCACCCGTATCGGGCGCCGTCCGTACTAAGCGCCGCCGGTTGTGAAGTTGCACTTTACACCAACGATGTTGAGGTAACACGCAACCTACCTTTTCAAGCTGCTACTGCTCAAGCTTGGAGCATAGATGGTGACTTTAGTGCGCTGCGCAGTATCACTTTAGGGGCAGCTGAAATCCTCGGAGTAAGTAAATACATCGGCAGCATCGAAGAAGGCAAGGTTGCTAGTTTCTTTATCTGCGATGGTGACCCTTTTGAGAATGGCGTTGCCGTTGAACGCTTATTTATCGGTGGCGCAGAAGTTGACTTGGTGTCACATCAATCTCAGCTGCGCGAGCGCTACCTGAAACGCTTGCGCTAGGGTAGAATAACTAGCCGTGGAACAAGCTAAGAACCTAATTCGCATACCAACAGACACTGGCGCCGAGGCTGCTAAGCGTGGCTTAAGCCATATGGCAAGCTCGATGTCCGGATCGTCTATTTTGCGTGTCGCACAAGAAATTCGCAATATGCTTGATCGCGGCGAAGAAGTCACAAATTTGACAGTTGGCGATTTTTCACCAAAACAATTTCCGATTCCTGAACTGTTTGCGCAATATTTGAATGAGGCCGTGAGCGATGGGCACACCAACTACCCACCAAGCACCGGCATTCCAGATTTGCGAATGGCCGTCAAAGAGTCTTTCATGCGCAACCACAACCTCGATTACCCTATCGATGGCATAGCAATTATTTCCGGCGGACGCCCTTCTTTATACGCGGCGTATCAACTACTTGTTGACCCGGGCGAGTTGGTATTGTTTCCGGTTCCTTCTTGGAATAATCACAACTATGGCGACACCTGCCAAGTTAAGGTAAGGGGTATTCAAACTCGGCGAGAAGACTCTTTCCAGCCAACTGTCGATTTGCTAAAACCTCATGCTCGCGATGCGCGCATGATTGTACTCAACACTCCGCAGAACCCTTCGGGCGGCGTTATGCCAGAAAAAGATTTGCGCGAATTTGGCGAGTTTTTAATTGAAGAGAACGACCGCCGCAAAGAATCTGGCGAAAAGCCCCTATATTTACTGTTTGACCAAATATATTCTTTGCTTACCTTTGATGACCACAAACACTTTTCGCCTGTACAACTAGTCCCAGAATGCGCGCCTTATGTTATTCATTGCGATGGCATATCTAAGAGCTTTGCTGCCACCGGACTGCGCTGTGGTTGGTTTGTTGCCCCGCCAGCTATAACAAAAAAACTTGTGGCTCTAGGCACACATATTGGTACATGGGCCCCTCTTCCGGTGCAGGTTGCAACCGCCAAGTGGTTGCGCAACTTACCTGCAATTGATGCCTGGCGCGATGACATGATTAGGCGAGTCAGGAACAGACTTGATTGCCTCCACACTGGTTTGCAACAACTTAAGAGCGAAGGATTTAACTGCGATTCAATTGAACCGCAAGGCGCTATTTATATATCAGCACAGTTTCAACTTGCTGGCAAGACTACGCCGAGCGGTACCGTACTTGAGACTAACCAAGACATCCGCGCCTACTTGTTGCAAAGCGCTGGGTTCGCGATTGTTCCCTTCGCCGCTTTTGGTGTCGAGCAAGATGAAGAAAATGGTTGGTTCCGCGCTAGCGTTGGTGCTGTAAGTGTCAACGACCTCGAGCTCTCGCTACCAAGACTACGCGATGCTCTTAAGGCGCTTAAATAATGGTGATTTCAAAAGTACCGATTTCTTTCCTCACCCTGCTTTGGGCAATATTTACTATTATTATTGCTTGCGCTGCATTCCGTCCTGCTTTGTCAGCGCTTGCTTATTTCGATTTGCCGTTATGTTTTGTTACGACAATCGCACTGGCCTTTCGCATTTTAGGCTCTGAAAATGAAAGAAAAATGAGGTTCAATGCCTTCTTTCTCGCTTTTATCGCTTTTTTAATTAGTTTTGCACATTTTTTATCGAATTCTCACCCATGGCATTTGTAACCAAGTGGTATAATTGCACACTGTGCGCTAAACTAGAAATACGCATCTAATTTACTATGGCCACCCAGTTCCTCCAGAGCCTAATATCTCTCTCCGCAGCGTTTTTGCTCTGCGGATTTAGTGCATTTGCACAAGCCGACTATTACGTGGGTGACACTATTGAATTTTCGACACTAGGCCTGCAAGATGCTGATCATGCTGTAATCGCTGTAAATAGCTTCGGAGATGCAATTGTGGCCAACCACACCACTTTTGCTGGCCATTCTAAAGCCGTTGAAGTAAACATTCTTCTTTCGCTTGGCCCTAACCCAAGTGATGGGTTCAAGCTAATCCCTCCGAAAAAACTCGGAGACCCGACCTTAGACATCTATGGTTATGGCGGTGACAGTTGCTTAAAACCAGATGCCGAGGCCATGAGTGATGACTCATTTATTATTGTCTGGGAACGCCGAGAACTATCTAACCGGCACCCTTCGCGTCTAGAAATTTGCAGAATTTTTACCAGAGACGCTGCAGGCAATTTACTGCCTCAACCAACCATTCAAACAGCTCAATTTGGTGAGGGGTACATACTCGATGACACCTCCACTGCCGGTGACGGTGGGTTCATGCCAGACATTGCAGCATGCGATTCCAGCAATCCTACTGCAGTATTTGTAGTTTATGTCCACGAAGCGATGAAGAAAGTGCGCCCCGCCACAACCTACCGCGATTACGAAATTCGCTGTAGAAAAATGAACTGGAACTCAACATCGCAAGCACCTTTACTTGGCAATATTACAACAATCCAAAGCGGAATCGCTTTCGACAATAATGCCGGGAGCCCTTATGAGGGTGGCATGGTTCTGCCTGATGCAGTTTTCGATGATTCAGGCAATCTAGTAGTTGCATACGAACAATACATTATCGCGCCACACTTTGGCCACTCAGGCGCAGCAAAAGGAACAATTCAGGTGCGCCGTTACGCGAGTTCGCCCTTTGCTGAGATGGACGCCCTAGAATTTACTGGCTATGCCGATGCACGCCTCGAACGTCGCCCCATGCTTGCCTCAAGTAATGCCGACAGTAACAACCGAGTGCTACTTGGTTGGGTTGAAAGATTTTCCGATGCTGCGATTGCTCATCGTGCTCACTTCAGGTCTATTCGTTTTGACACAGGCGCCGCTGGTCACACTCCACCGGTCACTATTCCGTGGGATGAGTCATTTGGTCTCGAAGACGATCTTCCGCAGGTGGCAATGTCTGGCAGGACACAATTCCTTATTTCCTCTAGAAGCTTTCCTAATCAGATTAGCTTAATTAGTTCTTATAAAAACGCTACTGCTCAGATGACGACCAACCAAGTAAATACAGGTGTTAATTACTCTTGGCGCCCTTCTGTAGTGCTTTATGACTTCAACACGTTTACTATTGGGTTCTTTGCCTTCGAAGGAGCTGACACTAACGCTCCTAGTTTATTTAAAACCTTCTTAAGGATTAAAAAGATTCAATAAACTCGACTGAAGTTGGTGAATTGCGAATCGCACTGCTGGCGTGTAATAAGGATATGGGCAATCGTCAATTGATATGACACATGTGCCGTCTTTTCGAGCACGCAATCTGGTGTAGAAAAACTGTGAGAAAGAGTCGTCAGCTGCGACCATTCGTAGCACGAACCCTTGTTCAATAGACATCACTTCTTTAATCTGCGCCGCAAGGCTTTGCTCGCTATAGCGAGTTTTCAAAAGTGAATTCAATTGTTCTGCGGTGGGCAATGTTTTTAGGGTTAAAAAGTCCATTTCACTATTCAGGAAAATTCTATTGGCGGCCTGGTGTTTGATTTTTGTAGCAACAACGCGGTAGGTTTTCCGGTTATCTGCCTGCCATCTCTTTTCGTAACGAGTCAAGAAAGGTCGCTCTGGGTTATGCTCAATCGCACAAACTTCGAAGCAGGGATTGGTTGAAAAAAAGCTGTGGCAGTCTTTAGCATACCAATCTTGATCGCTTACAAGCTCGAATGATGCTCCGAGTTTTAGCACATCAGCAGCAGTATTAGCAAGCATAGGACTACTAATACGGTGCTTAGCATGCCTATCCTTGGGCCAGGGCATCGGAAATTGCATCAACACATAATCTAATGATTGCGGGGCAAAAAGTTCTCGCAACAAATATCGCGCATCGCCGTGAATTAAGCGCACATTCTCGACGGACTGATTCATCATCATCTTACTGCCACGAGCAATAGACTCGGGCGGCAGTTCGATTCCGATGTAATTACAGTCTGAATTATTTTTTGCCATATAGGCGAGATATTCGCCGCCGCCAAATCCAATTTCAACTGCCATCTCGCCACCACGGCCGAAAACATCCCTTGCTGACAATGGCAAAGACATTTTCTCTGGGTGCAATTGATAATGCTCTAATGCAGCTGCGATCGGCTTCATTGTCTAGTCACCCTGACCACTTACAGTCTAGAAGAGCCTGCATCACTTGATGGGCAACTGCCACAGCGTGCATGCCCTCTTCACCAGTAACCACTTTTGACTCATTGCCTGCAACAGCTGCAATAAATTCACTAAGCTCGGCGCGTAATGGCTCATCGTCGTTCAGGTGCAATTCTTCGATGTCTAGTAGTTTGCCGAACTCAGCCTGTGGATTGTCGGACATCATTAAATCCTGCATTAGCTGTGGAGAAAAATTGTCTGATTTCTTAACCAAGAGCGCGTACTTGTCTTGAGAATCTACTGACAAATATGAATCAGGACCAAACACACGAAAACGTCGCATCGGCTTGAGGCTCAAACGTGAGGCCGTCAAATTGGCCACTGCACCATTTGCATAGCTGATTCTTGCTGAAGCAATGTCTTCGCTTGGGCTAAAGGTAGCGCCGCCGACAGCGTCGACTGCAACAACTTGAGACTGTGTCCAGGCGTTGGCCAAATCAATGTCATGAATCATTAAGTCTAGCACCACGCCGACATCTGTTGAACGGAAGGAATATGGCGCCAAACGATGCGCCTCGATAAAACGTGCCTCGATGCCAAGGTCAATTGCACGCCTGACTGCCGGGTTAAAGCGCTCAACATGCCCAACCGCAACAAATGTGTTATTTGCTGTAGCTCTGTCCATGATTCGTTGACACGCATCTGGGTCTGGAGCCATTGGCTTTTCTATCAAGCAAGCAACTTTGGCGTCAAGCAGTGGCCCTGCACACTTTTCGTGTAGCACTGTAGGCACTGCAATTACAGCCATGTCTAATTGGTCTTCAATGCCATCAAGTTCTGGTAACCACTTAGCTCCACACCCTGTGGCAACAGCATTGCCCTGTTCTTCATTAGGATCAATGACGGCGACTAATTTAACACCCTCTAGCTCAGAGAGAATGCGTGCGTGGTGTCTTCCTAGATGCCCAACGCCTACCACAGCTGCGTTCAACATTACTACAGACCTTCTTCTAGATTGCGGCGCAGAGACTCGCGGTAGCGGCCTTGAAAGCCACGGTCCATGTCACGCAAGAATGCTACCAAGCGGCGAGTATCTGGCAATAAATTTGTCTCGGATTCCATTTCTTGGATTGCCACGGTTGTAGGTGACTCGTCGGCGATTAAACGACGGAATGCGTCACGCAATTCAGCAATCGCCTCCTTGGAGTATTCGCGTCTTTTCATTCCTACGACGTTCACTCCGCGTGCGCGAGCAGGAGCGCCTTCTGCAATCATGTATGGAGGGATGTCTTGAATAACCCGCGCCATACCACCGACCATAGCTAAAGTTCCTATCGTCACAAAGTGGTTAACTGCTGCACCGCCAGAAACTATTGCATCACTTTCTACTCGAACATGCCCAGCGAGCAAAACATTGTTGCCAAGGATCACATTGTCTTCGATAACACAGTCATGAGCAACATGAGCACAAGCCATGATCAAATTGTCATTACCCAATGATGTTATCCATGAGCCTGCAGCCGTTCCGATATTAATTGTTACAAACTCGCGTACCACGTTCCCGTCACCGATTACAAGTGCTGATTCTTCACCAGCGTATTTCAAGTCTTGAGGCAGACCGCCAATTGCACACTGCCCGACAAAGTGATTGTTTTCGCCAATAGTCGTTCTACCCTGAACTGTAACGTGTGGCCCTAAGGTGGTGCCTTTAGCAATTTTTACAGTGCTGCCTACATAACAGAATGGGCCAACAGTCACATCCTTGTCTAATTCAGCACCGGGCGCGACAAAAGAGGTTTCGTGAATGTTACTCATGCACTTGCCACCATTGCAAACGAGAGAACAGCCTCAGAAACCACGCGTTTACCAACTTTAGCCTGAGCTTTTATTGAAGCGCGACTACGATTCATTCTTAAGGTTTCAACTTCGAGGTAAAGTTGGTCACCAGGAACCACGCCGCCACGAAATCTAACTTTGTCAATTGCTGCTAACACAACAAGCTTGCCTGTGTTGTCCATCTTGCGCTGCAATAAAAAACCTGACAGTTGGGCCAAGGCTTCAAGCTGCAAAACTCCGGGCATCAATGGCTGATCAGGAAAATGTCCGCCAAAAAAAGGTTCGTTGATGGTAACGTTTTTAATGCCAACCGCTCTACGCCATCCCTCAACGCGCAACACTCTATCAATCAGCAAAAATGGATAACGGTGCGGCAACAAACGCATAACATCTTGGATGTCATATCCATCTTCATTAATGTCATCTGATGTAGAAAATTGCTCGTACTCACCGAGGATGTGCTGCGCCATTGATTGATTCAGAGCATGCCCAGATTTGCGGGCGATTACATCACCATGAATGTCTACGCCTACAAGTGCTAGGTCGCCTAGCAAGTCAGATATTTTGTGTCGAGTAGGTTCGCAATCAACTCGCATCTCTATGGCAGTATCGCCGCCTAACACAACAGTGTTTTCGGCAGTTGCGCCCTTCCCGAATCCTGCCTCTAGCAGTGACTCAATCTCTTCAGCTCGAACAAATGTTCTTGCAAGGGCGATATCTGACGAGTAGTCATCTTCTGACAAATCAAAACAGACCGGGGACTCGTCGACCCCGGAAGGATACTCAGGTATATATCTGATTTTCAGACCTGAACCTGAAGGGGGTAACAATACGATTTCACTGTCGCCATCTCGTATCACATGAGGGTCTACAACTTCAAACGCGCGACGCTGCTGCTTTTGCTCTACGATTACAGCTGACTTAAGTAACTCGACATAAGGCTGCGCAGAGCCATCACACCCTGGCAATTCAGGGCCTGAGGATGTAACATTCAGGTTGTCGACACCAAGGCCGTGACATGCTGAAAGCAAGTGCTCTACCATTCCTACTTGTGCCACACCCTCTCTCAAAACTGTGCGGCGCTGCGACATGGTTAGGTGCCCAGCTAAAGCTGGTATATCAGGACAATCATCAATATCGCTGCGACGAAATACAATCCCTGTACCCGCAACGGCTGGCTCTAAGAGCAGCGTAACACTCTCGCCAGAATGAAGAGCAACGCCCTCAATACCGACTGACTTTTTAATTGTTCGCTGTTTTCGTGACATGACTATGCTTAAACGATTACTCGTGAACTCGATTTAGGACCTGAACAACCTGAGCGCTAATGTCGTAGGCGGGGTTAGTCCAGTTCACCAATCGTGAAGACAATTGGTTTAGTTTTGTTGTGCTGTCGGGATATACCTTATCTAAATCAGCAGGAATGGTCACAATTGCAGAATACCCATTTTGCTCGCCCACTTCTGCACAAGCCTGATTGATTTCAACTAAAGCACGCGAAAATGCTGAGTTCGAGCGCTCCTGCATCTGACGCCCTGCCATTTGCTGCTGAAACTTGAGAGTATCTTCGGCAACAGTAATTTGCATCGATAACTCTTGGCCAGCCACAGATGCAGGGTCAAGCAACTCAAGCTCATCACGTTTGCCTTGGATGACCGCAGCCTGTGTTGAAATCTGCTTAGTTAACTGTTGAGTTTCTTGCGTCAATTGCTCACGGACTACAGAGTAGTTATTCCATTGTTGCAAACAAAAATCGAGGTTAACGTAACGGATACCCTCTTGCGGAACAGATGAGTTACGGTTTGCTATTAAGCTTCCGGCAAGAGCAAGAAGCAAAAAAAGTATTAGTGAATTACGCATTGTCTAAAATGATCCGAGAAGGAATGAGAATGTTGATGTTTGGTCGCCGTCTTCGCTGCTAATTGGTTTAGCAAGAACGAACGACAAAGGCACCTGTGCCATAACAGGCAAACGCAACTTAAATGCTATGCCGGCCGAGACGCGCGTAGGAGCAAATTCTCCAAAATCAGGCCCTACTGAGCCAAAATCAACGAATGCTGCGCCCCGAAGGTTTTCTAGCATACCGATGGAATTACGTTGACGGGTAGCATACAAAGGAAAACCCATTTCGACGGATGCATTCCAGGCGGCAGCACCAGGGGTAGCAAAGCCATTTGCGTCTAGGTTTATGCCACGGTAACTGAAGCCACGCAAAGTACGATTACCACCTTGAAAGTAACTTTCTGAGTATGGCAACTCGCTCATATCGCCCAACAACCAAGATTTGTGGGCAGCACCCTTAAGTGATAAAATCCAACGTCGCGACTCACTGTCTTCCCATAGGGGAAAGTGCTTTGTACCTCGGACTGATGATTTTAGGTAGTCCCAGTCTCCTCCGAGAAAACCACCTGTTTGAGTTAAGTTAACTGAAAAGCTAGAACCGTCAACTGGTGAAAAAGGATCGGCAATTGTATTCCAACGAGCACCAGCCATCAAATTGACCGTGGAGTTAACGCCCTCGATAAGGTTACTAGGAGCGCCTGCTCGAGGGTCAAGAATGTTTACTTTGCCAAGGCTTGGCCCAGCGAACAGCGAAAAGTATCGCCCGAATCGTCGGTTGAAAGTAAGGCCGAATGAGCCACGTCGCTCTTCGTTTGATCGCAGGTAACGCAGATTACGATTAGCATTAAGATTTAACCCAAGCCTGTCCAAATGTTCATTAAGCAAATCTGGCTCGGTAAAAGAGATTCCGAAAGATGAGAAATCGCGACCAGGCTGCGCTGTCAAGTTAAACGATTGCCCAGACCCATGAAACGCCTTTCCTTCAATCAGGTCGGTGAAGGTGTCAGAAAAGGATGAGGGTAAATCCCATATGTCAACATTCGACTTACTTAGGCTAACCATCAACGCTGGGCCAGTTTCCGAGTTCCAGGCGCCACCAAAACGAAAGTTGTTTTGGCTACCCTTGTCTTGCACATTGAAGACGACATCTAGCAACTCTGGATTAGTCTCAACCTGTTGCCAGTACCACTCTACTGATGGGTTGTTAGCTTCGTCCTTAAAATAATTCAAGCCATTCAGTCGTCGCCATGAAAGCACCGCCTTATCTTCGCGCGCTTCTTGCCCTGGTTCAAGTTCAATTTGCCTACGCACGACTCGGTCTTCACTACCAAGATATCCTTGGAGGACGACGTCGCGCAGGCGGTAGTTCTTGCCTTCGTTTATCACAAAAACCACATCAAGCACTGGTTCATTCTCGTCGTAATTAACCTGCGGCAAACCCGGCCCCGACTCGCTGCCAACCCATACAAATTGACTTTTGTCAGTGCCTCTTGACATCACCTTAGCTGATGTCGGGCGCCCGAGTTTGCCGTATAGGTTGGTAATCTTAATCGAATCCCTTCTTAGAATAATCGGGTTGTAGTAGCTCGACGCTGTCACAAGCGTTTCTTCTAAGAGTTCGCTCTCGTCAATGAGTAATTCACCACCATCAACATTAACGAAATTCACACTGCGCACCACATAGCGAGGTCCTTGCGATATTTCGTAGACAAGAGTGACTGTGTTATCAGCCTCATGCTCTTCTACAGTACAGGCCACTTCAGCATCAAGAAAACCAAACTCGCGGTACAGCAGCACTAAGGCGTTAACGTCTTCTATCACTAGATCTTCTGAAAACTCATCGTCGCTAAACATTCCGTCTGACTGGTTGATGGTTTCATAGAGGTCGATCCCTAAGTGAAAAACACCCCAAGGTGAACCGACATTGAAGTGAGTGTTACCGTTAAATTGAACATCGCGAATAGTCAGTTGAGTGCTTTCCTGAATCACAAACACTAAATGGTCGCCGCGATCATCGGCAAAAACTTCGGTTCCACGGAATCCTTGTTGGTAATAGTAGTCAATAATGCGTTGCTCGTATTTTTTCAACTCAGATTCGTCAACTGCCTGCCCGACCAAACCGATTGCGGCTTCAATATCTGGCGGCACCAGTTCGTCATATCCTTCAAAAACCACATGCTTCCAGGATTTTAGCTGTGATACAACGAAAACGACAACAACAGAATTAGGACTACTGCCCTCGCGTTGGTACGACTGCATTACACGCATGCGCAAGTTTTGCCAAAGCCAGTCTTCTGAAGCTGAAATCAACTCTGCTGATAAAGGCTTATCAACGGCAATCAACATTCCTTCAAGCGCTTGGTCTGTGAAATCGCCAGCTCCCTCGACGACTATTTTTTCGACGACAAGCTCAGAATCAATGGACTGGGCAAAAGAAAAATTGCTTGCCACTGACAGCAACAAGCTAATACTAAAAACAAAATATTTATACATCATCAAAAGCTGTAGCGGAAGCTGTAGTAGCAACCGTTTGGGCGTGTGCATCGTAGTTTTCAAAGCGCATGAAGCGCTTGTTAAATCGCAGAGTTATTTCGCCGGTGGAGCCATGGCGGTTTTTTGCGATACTAATTATCGCTTTGTCGCGATTTTCTTCAGTCTCGTTGTAGTAGTCTTCGCGCATTAGCATCATTACCATGTCGGCATCCTGCTCAATCGATCCCGATTCGCGTAAGTCAGACAACATCGGTTTATGGTCTGTTCGGTCTTCTGCTTTACGATTCAGCTGCGCGAGTGCCAAAACAGGGACCTCTAGGTCACGAGCAATAGACTTTAAAGTACGCGAAATGAGCGAGACTTCGTTCTGGCGAGATTCTGCTTTAGCATGTAGCAACTGTAAGTAATCAATTATTAACAAATCGAGTTTGCCTTCGCGCTTAAGGCGACGGGCTTTAGCTCTAATTTGTGCTAGGCTTGGCTGCGAAGAGTCGTCAACATGGATGACAGTATCGCGCAACAGTCCGCCAGCCGTAGCGATCTTCGTCTTTTCAGCAGGCTGCAATCGATGACGACGCAAACTATCGTGAGAAACGCGCCCCAAAGAAGAAAGCAGACGGACAACAAGCTGGTCACGCGGCATCTCAAGCGAAAACATCATGACTGATTTTTTATCATTAACCGCAACGCGTTCCAGCAAGTTAAGAGCAAAAGCTGTTTTACCCATACCAGGACGGGCAGCAAGCACGACTAGGTCACCAGGACGGAAGGCCGATTTTTCGTCCAAGTCGTAGTACCCTGTCTTAAGACCCTCTTCTTTTGTTTTACCACTGAGCAGGTTGTCGAGGTTTTCGTCAATCATTTCAGCGACCGAAATCAGCTCTTTGCCGACAAGTCGCTCGCCAACATTAAACACTGCCTTTTCTGCTTGTCCAACAAGCTCTTCGACATCGTCGCCATCAGAAGAGAACACTTTTGATTGAATGCCTTCTGACGCGCTTAACAATGAACGACGAATAGATAAATCACGAATTATTTTTAAGTGGTTCTCTAAAAAAGCATTTGACGGTACAGCCAACATGCATTCACCTAAATAATCGGCGCCTCCTAATTCTTCTTGCTTCTGCCGACGCTGAACTTCGTGGCCAACAGTTAAGGGGTCGCATTGACCAGGATTTTGGCCTTCGAGTTCAAGCATGATTTTGAACAAATCGCGGTGGCGCGGAGAGTAGAAATCAGCTGCCATCACCACAGCCGACACGTCTGGCATGCAATTTGGGTCGCGCAATACGCTACCCAAAACACACTTTTCGACATCAAGATCGAATGGGGGCGAAGGCAAGGCAGGGTTACTCATTTAAGCAGGCAATAATACAAGAGCGGACGGCTTTCTCATACGAGAAAACCGTCCGCGATTTGCTTTTTATTAAGCTTCTGAAGACTCGCTGTCTTCTTCTAATTCTGGAGTTTCTTCTAGCTCAGGTTCTGCAACTTCTTGACCTACAACCCAAACCTTCACTGCTGCATTTAAGTCAGAGTGAACGTGGATAGGCACCTCAAATTCGCCAACTGCGCGAATAGGCTCGCCCAGGCGCACATTGCTTTCACTGATGTCAAAGCCGTGCTCGGCTAAAGCTTCTGAAATTCGCTTTGCAGTAACCGCGCCGTAAAGGTGACCAGCTGAAGATACTTTCTCCGTAAAGCTAAGCTCAATTGTTGCCAACTTGTCAGCCAAAGCCTGCATATCTGACAATTGCTCAATGCGCAATTGGTCAGCAGCAACACGGTGTTTTTCAATCCGGCGAACAGCGTCATCACTGTAAGGGAATGCCAGGCCGCGTGGAATTAAGAAATTGCGAGCGTAACCCGCAGTCACTTCAACGACATCGCCAGTATGCCCCAATGTCGCATCGTCGGCGCGTAGGATTAGTTTCATCTTCATTACTGAACTCCGTATGAAAGAAGTGCTAGTTGACGAGCCATCTTAATAGCAGTCTTTAGACGACGCTGCTCGCGACCAGACAAACCTGTACGCTTAGCAGGCATAATCTTGCCTAGTGGAGTAATGAACGTTTGAAGTTCTTCAACATTCTTGAAGTCGAATGTACGGTCTTTATTAGATGACATAATTAATTCTCCTTGTTTTCTTCGCCAGCTGCAACAGCCTCTGACTCGTCAGATGAATCTGCACTCTCTTCGGCAGGATCTTCATCGGTGTTTTCTTCAGCCACTTTTTCTTCAGCCACTTTTTCTTCAGCCACTTTTTCTTCAGCCACTTCTTCTTCAGCCACTTCTTCTTCGATAATTTCCAGCTCTTCGATTTCTTCGGGAATTTCAACTGCAGAATCATCAATAGTTTCGATGCCAAAATCCATTTCTTCGGCAGGGATTTCGTCTGCGCGCAAGAACATGATTCGGAAGGCTGGGCCAACCAAGTACATCTCGCGCTTGGCCTCATTAACAGCTTCGCCAGAAGCCTCGAGCCAGCCGAGAAGATAAGTCGCACGTTTGCGGCTGCCAATTGGGTAAGCCAAAGCACGCTCGCCCCAAAGGCGCAATACCTTTACGTCGACATTGTGTTTTTCAAGACAGGTTTGCACCCAATCTTTAGCTTGATTAAAGCCTTTACGAACTTCCTCGTTGTCGAGCAAGAACATGGCTTGGTATGTGTGAATTTTATTAGTCATTTTGGTGCCTTTCTGGTCCTACCAGTTTGTTATGCATTATTGCATTAAGAACCCGCCTGCGGCTTGCGGCGGTTGTATTGGGCCTGCAAATCAACAATTGACTTGCCAGACGCCCAGTCTTCAGCAGCACAAGAAGCATCGATGAGCAAGTCAGCAACAACTTTTTGGTCAGCAGAAGAAAATTTTGAAAGAACATGATTGACGCTATCATCACCAGGACCACCGATACCCAATCGTATACGAGGGTATTCGTCGCAGCCTAGAGCATCTTCGATTGACGCAAGGCCGTTATGTCCACCAGTCGCGCCAGCACCTCGAATGCGAATGCCGCCGAGAGGCAAGTGGAAGTCATCGCATAACACCATAATCTGATGAGCAGATTCAATGCCGTAGTGATGCCACAATTTGCGCAAAGCGACCCCTGAAAGATTCATAAAGGTGGTTGGTTTAACCAACACAATTTTAGAATCAGGGACTTCAACAATTGCGGATGACAACTGTGGTTGCAACTCAAATTCGAGTTGCATACGTGTAGCGTAAAGATCAAGTGCTTCGGATCCCACATTATGTGGAGTAGAAGCGTATTCGGCGCCAGGGTTACCGAGGCCTAGCAAAACGCGGTGCCCAGAATCGCAAGATTCTTCTATTGGGTCGTCCTCGTCATGCGGGTCGGAAATCATAGCCTAGCGCCTAAAAAACGACAACGACTAATCTTCGTCGGTTCTGTAGCCCTTATCGCCAAACTTGGTGGCGCGAGCAATTGCGAGCTGGCCATCTGTATCACGAATAAAATCGAGCTGGAGGATGTCGTCACCTAGTGCGTCGAAATTGGCGACTTGAATGGCAACCTTCTCAGATTTGCCCCCAACGGTTAATTCGAAGCTGCGTGCACCCTTGCGAGTAGTAGCGTCAAAGTCATCGGCTGAAATGCTGAAATGAACTGTTTCTTTGCCCTCACCTACCAACGTAGCTGGGTAACGCCCTGCAGCACGCAGGAGCTTGGCATTTTTCGTACCGAATGCGGTACGCTCTTCTGTATTTAATTTAAAGATTTCCATGGTTCTTAGTGGTTAAACTATTGTGAGCAAAATTACTCGGAAAACAACGCGCTAACAGATTCTTCTTTATGGATTCTAGTTATCGCACGGGCTAACAACGGGGCCACCGAAACAACCTTTAGATTGGAGGGCAGCTCGCCGAGGAGGGGTATTGTATTCGATACCAGCACAATTTCGGCGCATGAATTCTGAAGTCTTTCAACCGCCGGTCCACAAAGGACGGCATGAGTGGCAGCGATAATAATGCGTTGAGCGCCCTTAGCCTTCAAAATACGCGCAGCTTCAGTTATGGTACCCGCTGTTGAGATCATATCGTCTGTGATTAGAACATTACAGCCATCAACATCACCAATGACGTTTTCCATGACCACCTTTTCGCCGGAAACCCTGCGTTTATCGACAATTGCGAGCGGTGCCTTAAGCGATTTAGCCCATGCGCGAGCAAGCTTTACACCACCAACGTCAGGTGAGCAAACCACCAAATTATCAAGGCTCATGTCACTAATAGCTGCTTCAAGCTCAGAACGAGCCCACAGATGGTCTACCGGAATATCAAAGAAACCCTGAATTTGCTGAGCATGCAAATCGATGGTTAAAACTCGATCTACTCCCACAGAAGTAAGCATATTTGCCACTACTTTGGCCGAAATCGGCACGCGACCTTCATCTTTGCGGTCTTTGCGAGCATAGCCGAAATATGGTATCACCGCAGTAATTCGCCCCGCAGAGGCGCGACGTAAAGTGTCAATAATAAGCATTAGCTCAACAATGTTTTCATTCACTGGAGGGCTAGTCGGCTGAACAATAAAGACATCAGACCCGCGCATGTCTTCGTGAAGTTTGATGTCAATTTCACCATCGGGGAAGCGCCCAATAGACGCAGAAGTGATCGGCACATCAAGTGCAGCAGCAATTTCTGCTGCCAGCGCATTGTGAGCAGTGCCGGACAGGACCTTTAACTTGGAATCGCGAAAACTCATTATTGAATCGTAATTACTTGGATATTTTTTTTGCAGGAACGCCGACTACTGTTTCGCCGGCAGGAACGTCGTGATTTGCGGTAACCACCGCGCCAGCGCCAACAGTTGCGTTGTCACCGACATTGACTGGTGCAACTAAAATTGCACCAGAACCGATGAATGCCTTTTCGCCAATCACCGTTTTATGTTTATTCTTACCGTCGTAATTGGCAGTGATTGTTCCGCAGCCGATATTTGATTTGGCGCCAATTTCAACATCACCCAAGTAAGTAAGGTGCTTGGATTTAGCGCCTTCGCCCAAGTAGGCATTTTTTGTTTCGACGAAATTACCGACCTGCGCCCGGTCATCTAAGTGAGTGCCAACACGCAAGTGAGCAAAAGGGCCGATCACGCATTCGGCACCGACTTTAACCCCGCTGCGTAACACGCTAAATGGCATAATGCGAGTACCAGGAGCTATTTCAACATCGACTTCAATAAAAGTGGACGCCGGGTCGTCAATGATTACCCCACTGTCCAAATAATCTTCCATCAGACTATGACGCATTATGTAATTAACATACGCCATCTCATGCAAGTCGTTAACTCCAGCAATCTGTTCGCTTTCTTCGATTGGCAAAGTGACTGTCGCACCATTTGTGTCTTGCAACACTTTCACGGCAGGTGTTGTCAGGTAGACCTCTTGCTGAGAGTTGTTGTCATCCGCCGTCGACAAAGCAGCGCTTAATTTTTCAATATCTAACACAAAGACGCCTGAGTTGATTTCACGTATCTCTAATTGCTTGTCATCTGCATCAGCCTGCTCGACGATACCGAGCAACTCTCCGTCTTCGGTGCGTTCGATACGTCCTAGTCCATATGGGTTCTCAACCTCAGCAGTCAACATCGCATTTCCCTGTTCAACAAGGAGCTGCAAAGTCGATGAGCGCAACAACGGTGTATCGCCACACAAAATTAACAGCCTTCCTTTGGACGGAATCTCGTTGAGAGCGCACATTACAGCATCACCTGTGCCCCGCGCTTCGGTTTGCTCAACCACATTCCATTCATTGTGGGCGCTACCGTCAAGCCACTCATCAATCTTCGAGCGATGAGTGGGTCCTAAGACTAAAGTTCGAGATTCGGCGGGCAAATCTTCGCAAGCTCGAAAAATATGCTCAATCAGCGGTATACCACATAAATCAAGTAAAGCCTTAGGGCCACCGGTGCGAATGCGGGTGGAATTTCCACCAGCGAGGACAAGGACATGCAATGGGAGGTCTGCCATGATTTCGACTGTGAGTATATCTTCTCTTTTGCTTAACATTTAACATGGTTACACTAAAGCTTGCCAAAAATGGAAGTCCGCTCTCTGTTTACCATTCCTGCCTTCCCTCGTGTCGCAATGTCGCGCGCGGTAGGAGCTATGTGTAGGTGGCAAATACCGAGACTCTTGCGCCGGCCTCTCTGGAATCGCATAATAAGCAGCCTCGGCATCAGAAGCGATACGGTTGGCTGTGATTTACGAGAATTCGCCACCTTCCTCGATCTCTTCACCAGGAAATTGCCTGAAGGCGCGCGACCTATTTCTGAAAGCCAACATTGGCTGTCACCCGCTGATGGGCAATTAGTAGAGCATGCCATAGTTTCTCCAGAGTTGTCTTTGATATTGAAAGGCACCCCGTACTCGCTTGAAGAGATGTTGCCTGGTGCCAACGCTAGTGATTACTTGGGCTACCAAGTATTGCAAACCTATCTCGCTCCATACAACTATCATCGCTATCACGCCCCATGTGACATGCGAATCATTGGGGCTGTTACCGAACCCGGAGATCTTCAACCGGTTGACCCTAATTTAATTCGACGTTCTATGAGGGTAATTAAAACAAACCGTCGAATACTGCTGCACTGCATTGACTCACGGCAGCGCCCCTTCGCCCTTTTATATGTTGGCGCCCTAAATGTTGGGGGCATGAAATTCGGATTTGACGATTCGCTTGGTACCGCTCCGTGGCAAAAATCTAACCGCCGCTATGACCCAGCTATCTCGCTATCAAAGGGCGACGATATGGGGTGTTTTGAAATGGGCTCTACAATAGTTTTATTCGCTCCACCCGAATTAAACTGCAAAACGCAACTAGGAAACGTTACCGTTGCTCTAGAGGACATGCTGTTTGCCGATGAATGAATCTAAATATTTTTTAGCCGCACAATTGGGTGCTGCGATTCACTATGACGATGAGCAACAACTACAGAGCATTGCCCAACAACTGCGTTCGGTTCACTCAGAGTTAGCTCTAGTAGATGGCTTACGCTTATGCCACTTATTCTGTGGCATACCCAAGCTAATTCGCAGCCTAAACGTTCTCGGTCCGTTCAAAAACCTTCCAAACGATTGTATTGCGACTGATGGTGAAGAGCAATTCCGAATGGTCTACGCTGAGGATGCAGACATTGTGTTATCCCATTTGCAAAACACTGATCCAACCGTTCTTGCTTGGGTGCTAAACCATGCCTACGGAACGGTATTCGCCAATTCGAGCTACTCGCTCCTCGACCGCGAAATGGCGAGCATCTTCATTCTAACTCTCGGCAATTGTCATCAGCAGGCTCTATCACATGTACGCGCTTGTGCAAGGCACGGGGCTGATGCTGAGCAACTATTGGCCGACGTACAAGCGTTCAGCTTTTTCAGTACCGAACAACAATGTCTATTAAGCGCTTCTATCCGTAGCTGTTTTGATCTCGATGAGTAAGCACCGCAGCTTTCATAGCCTCGTTGCGACTCAGTTCTTGACTGTATTCAATGACAACTTATTTAAACAAAGCGTATTGTTGATTGCAGTTAGTCATGCTGCAGTTTTCCCAGAAATGCAGTCCTGGACTCAAGCACTTTTTTCAGCACCCTTTTTTATCTTCGCGGCATTTGCTGGCGAGCTTGCAGACAGACATTCCAAACGCAACATTATTATTGCATGCAAATATATTGAAGCACTAATCATGCTCGTAGCAGCTGTTTGTTTTTACCTTCAGAGCAATACGGCACTCCTGATAGTTGTCGCCTTGATGGGCACGCAATCAGCCTTTCTCGGACCTGCCAAGTATGGCGCCATCCGCGATTACCGTAACGGCGACAAGCTCGCTCACGCTAACGGGGTTTTCCAAGCTTTTGTCTTGTTCGGAATTTTACTGGGCACAGGCTCTGCTGGCCATCTCGCCTCTGACAACCTATGGCTACTCGGCATTGCAATGGCTGTTGTTGCCGTGCTCGGCGGACGTGTCGCAGCGAAGATGCGACACGTTGAGCCTCACAGCGTCACTAATGATAGGCCGTCCAAAATCAATCCATTGAGCAAGTTAGTCAACGGCTTCAACTACGCCAAGCAATTCTCCGGCTTGCGCAGCGCTCTAGTCGGTCACGCTGCTTTTTGGTTGTGCGGCAGCTGGATGTTGCTTGCCTGGAATGAATTCTTAATTGTGCGTGAAGACGGCACTAGCATTGTTGCCTTAAGCAAAGGAGCTTGGTCGCTCGGCCTCGCTAGCTTGAGCGTTTTTATGGGACTAGGCGCATATATTTGCGGGCGTCTCTTGAAGCAACAACTGCACAAAACCGTGCCTCTTATAGGAGGGCTCGGGATGGCTGTTGGGCTATCTTGTTGCGGCCTTTATGGCGACTCCGAACTCAGTATCTGGCTGTCCCTCTCGCTGGCTAGTTTCTTTTCTGGGTTTTACTTGATTCCATTACGCTGTTTTGTCCAACACACATCTCCGGCAAACTACCTTGGTTCATTGCTAGGTTTAAGCCAGATGCTCGACTTCGGATTCATCTTAGTCGCTTCACTGATAAGACCACTATTATTAGAACTAGAAGTTGATGCGAACCTACTGCTTATATGTGCTGCTGCAGTGATGGTAGTTTCGTGTTTGGGATTGAGCAAAGGCCTACCCCAACGACTAAATCTTAGTCGAGTGTGAACTCAACGACCATGTCGTTAATAGCTAAAAATGCGCCGTGGCCATCAATGTGTATTTGGTCTTGAGAAGACTGCCAAGGGGCTAGGACTAATTCATTTAAGAATAATTTGTTGTCGCGCCATTCAACACTCTGTTTTTGGGACACCTTGTCGAAGCCAACGTCTATCAAATAGTTTCTACCAAAGCGAACTGCTGCAGAAAGAGATTCGTTCTGGGCTTCAAGAGAAATCTCGTTTTGTAAACTTAGATTTTTCGGGATGCTGGCTGAAGTTGGAAAGTAAAAATTTAGTCTCCAAGAAGACATTCTAAGCCTCTCGTCAAGACTAGAGAATTCAATGGTAATTTCATCTGACTGAACAAAATTAACCCAATGCACTTTAATTACACCAGCATTGACTGCGACCTTAGCTTCGGGAAAGCGCTTAGCTATTAACTCAGCAACACTAGTAATGTCCAATTCCGGCTGTATATTAGCTGTGCTTGATTCATAAGCAGGAGATTGGCCACTACTAATTTCATGCGCCGAAACCCAATGCTCAATCCATGGGTCTGCCAATTTTGCAGAAGATTTAGCTACTTTCCCCATAGCAAACAGTGCCTTATCAAACTGAGAACTACACCAAAGCAAATGAGCTCGATCAAAGTCATCACCGAACTCAATAAGCTCTAACAATTTTGTGCTATCTAAACTGAAGATGCTGACCTCAATCTCAGCTTGTTCAAGGTAATTCACAAAAAATCCGCCCCCATCGCCGCGCTGCAATTCGAGCTCAAGAGCATCTCCGTTACGCATAGTTAGTGTTACTTGACGGCCTACTCGACGCTCAAGAAAGCGAACAAGCCGAGCTTTAATCTCTGACATCCTTTTGGCCTGGCGCGCAAACATCTGAGCACGCTCATTACTATCGGCAAACTGGCTATCCAATAAAGCGAACTGCTTGTAAGCTGCGTCAAAATCTGCCGCGTGCAACAAAGGTCGAGTTCTAATAATAATCTCATCTAACAACTGCATCTGCTCATTAACAAATCTTGATTTATCAATCAGCCTGTTTTTAACGACGTCTAGTCGAGCCTTGACATCTGGATGCCCTACAGCCACCGCCAATTGATCAATATCGACTCCGGCAGCCTTCCAAACATTTTGTACTTTTGTTAAGAATATCTGCTCGTCGAATTTCCCTTTTCGCGCCAAACGAAATTGGTCATCTGCTATTTGCTCTAGCAAGTTAATCGCTATTGCCGCAATTCTCTCGGCAGTTGCAGCAAGCTGTACTTGAGATTGCAACACCCACTTTTGGACTTCACGCATAAACACAGGCTGGCTTTCTGCAGGTATATTCGCCTTGGCTGCATTCAGCAATTCGGTTGCTGCTAGAAGGTTTTGACTTTGCAAATATGCTGAGAAACGGTTTCTGTAGTCGGCTACCCATTCATCGAAGCTGAGAGTACTCTCAGGAGTGGCTTGTTGGTTGCCATCATCTTCATTCGAGAAATCCGACGAAGGAACTTGCGGCATCATGACATCAGATATTTGCTCATTACGCACAGTAATGGAATCAGGATTCTGGTCAAAAGCAGACGGCCAAGCAATGTAAATAGAATAACTCAATACGGCCATAGCAGCAGAGGCCCATAACCTACGACGCAAAACCCGCCCTCTTAAAAGCGTTGTCAAGTGTGGCTTATAGCCCAAAACAACACGGCCAAGGTCTGACCCCATGCGACGCGCACGGTCGTAGCGCTGCTCTTCGTCTTTATTCATTGCAACAGCAATGACCTGAGCCAACGAATCAGGTATCTCTTCATCAAGTTCATCGGGCTGTTCGTGCATCACGCGATGAATTACTTCACCTACTCCCTTGCCAGTAAACGGTGGGCGTCCACTAATTGCATGATACAAAGTTGCTCCGAGAGAATAAATGTCTGCCTGTGACCTAACATCGGATGGGTTAATTGACTGCTCTGGGCTCATATAAGCTGGTGACCCGAGGGCTGCACCGTGACGAGTCAAAGTTGGATCGTCTTCACGCAGTACCAAACCCAAATCGGCGAGCACCGCCCCGTGGATTGGGTGAAGCAGAATGTTGTGTGGCTTGACATCACGATGTACTACACCGTGACGATGCAGGTAATCAAGAGCGCGAGAAATCTGAATGCCATAGCGACATGCTTTCTCCCATGACAAGGGTTCGCCGTCAAGTTGATCACGCAATGAGCCGCCCGAAATATATTCTAATATCAAAGCAGGACGACCTTCTATTTCGCATGAACCAAAGCAGTGCACTAAATTGGTATGTTCGAGCTCGACCAATGTTTTTGTTTCTCTGTTCCAGCGTTCAACGATACGCGGATCTTTAGCAACGCTTTCACGCATCACTTTTAGTGCAAACAGTAAACCGTCGTCTTTGGCGACCAAAAACACCTCTGAAAGCGGAGACTCGCCTATAGCACGCACGAGAGTCATGCCCTCCGGCATACATAGCTTTAGTCGCCGTTGAGCGTCATCAACCATTAGAATCGCTAGGCAAATCTAGTTGGTATTTTTCTATTTTGCGCAACAACGAGTATCGTGAAATTCCGAGCACCCGCGCAGCCGATGTACGGTTGCCAGCTTCAAGAGCAATCACTTGGCGGATAGCTTGAATTTCTACCGCCTGCAAACGATCCGGCAAAGACGTAGTCTCCTCAAAGTGGATACTATCTCCGGTATCTGCTTGCAGCACTGAAAGCGACAGCTCATCGAGTTTGACCTCGCCACGATCAAGCATATTTAGTCGCTGCACTTCATTACGCAGCTCGCGCACGTTACCCGGCCATGAATACGCTTGCAAAGCGACTAAAGCATCTTCGCTTATAGTGCGAGGGTCGCGCCCGGATTCATCGGCAACTTGTTGCGCTAAAAAATCGAACAACAACGGAATGTCACCTTTACGCTCGCGCAATGACGGTACATGAAGATTCACTACGTTCAGACGATAGTACAAATCTTCGCGGAATGATCCTTGCTGCACTTTCTTGTATAAGTTTTGATGGGTTGCCGCAATAACGCGAACCTTCACCTTCAGTACTTCATCAGAACCAACTGGACGGACTTCACCTTCTTGCAATACTCGCAGCAATTTTGCTTGCATAGCCTCTGACATTTCAGCGACTTCATCTAGAAAAATAGTACCGCCATCAGCCTGAAGGAATCTACCGGCGCGATCGCTGGTTGCACCAGTAAATGCACCCTTAACGTGGCCGAACAGCTCTGACTCAAGTAGAGACTCAGAAAGTGCTCCGCAGTTTTCGACGACGAAGGGTGCCTCTGAATTGTCAGACTGAAAGTGCAAAGCATGGGCGACTAGCTCTTTACCGGTGCCGCTATCGCCTTCAATGACGACTGGTACATCACTTACAACCACTTTCTCCATTTCAGAGAATAGCTTGTTCATCACTGATGAGTTACCAACAATATTCGGGAAGTGGCTACTAATTTCAGAGAAAACGTGTTCTGTCTCAGTCTTCAGCGACGAGGTTTTTTGTAAGTGCAAATTGCGTCGACGAAGTTTAAGTAATTGCTTCTTTTGGCTTAAATTGGCGAAATTTAACGCAGAAAGAGCAGCAAGTGATTTCAACATGTCAATCTCTGATGCGCCAAAAGCGCCTTGGGTCAGACGATGGTCAATAGCTAACACTCCGATGACTGTTTCTTTATAACGCAAGGCAACTGCCACAACTGACCTTAAGCCTAAATCAGAAATAGATTGCACGCCGGCAAACTTACTGTCAGCGGCGGCGTCCTCGACGGCAACTGGGTCTTCTGATTCAACTGCACGCGCAATAATAGTTTGAGAAAATTTCTCTTCGGGAGAAGCAACTACTTCGCGAGCAAAATTGCGTGCAAGAGAAAAGTCGATTTTCTCTTTATCTAGGATAAACAGAAAGCCTCGTTCGGCGCGACATAGGCTAATCGCAGCATCGACTATCATTACGGCAAGTTGTGGCACACGGTCTTCTAACTGCATACTACGAACGGTTGCCATTAATGTATTTAGAGCTTGCTGTTCACGTGAGACCTGTTGCGCTTGTGTTGACTCAATAGCATCTAGGCGCTGGTCTAAACTACCATGCAACTGCAAAGTGGTACTGCCAATTCGTAGCACTTCATCGGAACCAAGCAAATGCCGCTGAATGCGCTCGCCACGAACCCAACTGCCATTTCGTGAATCTAAGTCGACGACATAAATTGCATTGTCACGGATTTCTAAGCGACAGTGGTGACGTGATGCCAAAGGGTCGTCAATACGAATATCACAGTCTTGGCCTCGTCCCACCACTGCAACATCAGTGTTAATCGTTATCACTTGTTGCATTTGGTCGCGCTCGAGCATAACCTCCAAGGGAACTTGCATATAGTAAGGATACCCTAAATGGAGAATTGGTGGAAGAACGGAGTGGCTTTTTCGTGCAAACAATGTGCAAAATGTTGTAGTGCACGCGACGGCATGTCCTATGTTTATGTAAACACTAGCGAGCGCCGATTGCTTGCTGACAATTTAAGACTTTCTTTAGCAGTTTTCACAAAGAAATATTCATTACGTGAACCTAACGGGCAGTGGCACTTGCGATTTGTTAATGGAAGTTGCATTTTCTTACAGAATAACAAGTGTACGGTGCACCAGGTTAAGCCGACTCAGTGCCGCACTTGGCCGTTTTGGAATGAAGTCATGGAATCTAAAGCTGAATATACGCGACAAGTTTTAGACTTTTGCCCCGGGAGCAATGTCAAGCAACCAATCGTTAGCGCCTCTGACATCAAGCAGCAAATTATTGACACTGACGCAGCTTTTTTTGAAGTATAGGCACCATTGCTTATTTAGCTTGGGTAGAATATCCGGCAATCATGGCCGAGAACCCAAAGGAATACGTATTGCAAGTCATAAAGCTTAATAAGTTTTATGATCGCACCCAAATATTGCACGATATCACCTTATCTTTTTTTGGTGGTGCAAAAATCGGCATGATTGGTGCCAATGGTTCAGGCAAAACCACCCTATTGCGCATTTTAGCTGGGGCAGATAATGAATTCGAAGGTCAACGCCTTCAGATGAATGGCAAGTCTATTGGCTATGTGTCTCAAGAACCAGAACTTGACACCGACAAAACGGTAAAAGAGGTTCTCGACGATTCTGTTGCTCACATTCACGCTATCACTGATCGCTACAACGAGATTTGTTTACTGATGGGTGATGCTAGTGGCGATGAACTAGACAAGCTCTCAGCTGAATTTGATCGCCTGCAGATTGAAATTGACATGCACAATATGTGGGAAGTCGATCGCTTACTCGAGATTTCCGCAACCGCACTCGACTTGCCTCCTATGGACCGCAAGTGTGGCGTACTCTCTGGTGGTGAAGCGCGGCGTGTTGCATTATGTAAGACGCTTATCGAGTCACCAGACATATTGTTGCTCGACGAGCCTACCAACCACCTTGATGCTGCTACCACCGCATGGCTAGAGCATCATTTGGCGAATTATGGCGGTTTAGTAATTGTGATTACTCACGACCGCTACTTCCTTGATAACGTAGTTGATTGGATGCTAGAAATTGAACGTGGACGAGCAACGCCATATAAAGGCAACTACTCGACATATCTTGAAGCTAAAGAAAAAGAATTGTCATTGAGCGGCCGGCAGCAAGAAAAGAGACGCAAGCGTTTAAAATCGGAACTTGATTGGGTGCGCTCTAACACTAAAGCAAAAGGAACTAAATCCAAGGCGCGACTGAATCGTTACGAACAGCTTGTTGAAGAGCAGCAAAATCTCAAGCCAGACCTAATTGATCTCGCAATTCCTGCGGGGCCACGGCTTGGCAATAAAGTTATAGATTTGGTGAATGTCAAGAAGGCATATGGCGAACAAGTTTTAATCAAAGATCTTAGTTTTGAAATGCCTCCAGGTGCAATCATCGGTGTTGTTGGCCCTAACGGTGCTGGTAAAACTACTTTGATGAAAATGATTGTTGGTCTCGAAGACCCAGACTCTGGCGACATTAAACAGGGGTCAACTATCGAAGCTTGCTTCGTAGACCAACGGCGGGCAGAACTGTCTGACTCAAACACCGTCTTCGAGGAAATCTCCGGCGGAGTAGAGTTTTTGCCATTCGGTTCAGGCGAAATTCAATCTCGCGCATATGTTTCACGCTTTAACTTCAAGGGCTCCGATCAAGAAAAAATAGTCGGCAACCTGTCTGGTGGGCAACGTAACCGTGTGCAACTTGCCAAAATGCTACGGGTAGGCGGCAACCTCATCATCCTTGACGAACCTACTAACGACCTTGACCTCCCTACTACACGAGTGCTGGAAGAAGCTATCGAGCATTACGCGGGCTGCATGCTTATCGTTAGTCACGACCGCTATTTCTTAGATAGAACATGTACGCATATTTTGGCCTTTGAGGGCGATGGCGACATCGAATTCTTCTTCGGCAACTACTCTGAGTACGCCGATTGGCTCGAAGAACGACGTCTCGAAGCTGGCGAAGGTCCTGAATCTAATTCAGCCAAGTATCGCAAGCTTAGCCTCTAAGACTTAACTTGTGACCCGGCGACGATGTCGTCAATACCATCGGTCGAGCGCACCCAACACTTCGTGCCGCCATCATAATCGGCGGCACGAAGCATCAATTTCGCTGCGATCCCCATCACCTCGCAATCTCTCTCGCGGACGACATCCTTGCCCTGGAATGCCCTTACAAACGGGTTAGTCGCAAGTTCTTCACTGAGGGTTGTTGCTTGCATGTGCCCGGGGTAAACGACCGTAGAGTCTGGCAAGGCAAAGAGCACCTCAAATAACGAGTGCTGCAAATCTTCAAAACTCGTGTGGTCTGGCCCTTGGGTACCACCTATCGAGCCCGCGAATAGAGTATCGCCGGTGAAAAGCACCTCGCCATTTACGTAGAAAGCCAACTGCCCACTCGTATGCCCCGGAATATGCAGGCATCGCACTTCTAGGCCACCGCAGCTCAAAATTTGATTATGAATTAGTTCACTAACTGCGCCATCAATAAGGTTTACCTCATTGGAATGTGCGCACACCTCGCAGCAGTACTTTTGGCGGTAATGGTCGTTGTTTTCAACATGGTCATAATGATGATGAGTGCACAACACGTGGCGCAAGGTCAAATTGTTGTCGTCGAGATAATTGTCGATACGCGAAGATGGGCCTCCGCTGTCAATCAAAATTGCGTCACCGCCTATTTTGTCAGCTATTAACCAAGAGTTTGACAGCCACTGCGGATGGCGCGTGCTATGTACGAGCATTACTCTGATCTGTTAATCTGCAACTGCGGAAATGGCATATCAATGCCAGCAGAATCAAGCGCGTCCTTTGTATCACGCAACAAAGCCTGCTTGCATGAGCCAAAGTTCGAGCGTTCACACCAAACGCGTAATGTCCAGTTAACGGCAGAATCACCGAGCGCAACGAGGATAACGTCACCACTTTTATCAGTGAGGCGGAACTCATTGGCGGCGACAACTTTTTCAAGCACTGCTCGCGTGGCGTCAACTTGTGCACTGTAAGTAGTGCCCACATCTATCTGAGCACGGCGCGTGTTGTGGTGGCTCAAGTTTTCGATTGTCTTGCCGAACACGTTTGAATTTGGAACGATTAGTCGCCGATTATCAAAAGTGTCTATCGCAGTAGAGAACAAATCAATTTCGAAAACTACACCACTGACCCCAGCGACATTTATTGTGTCACCGACCTTAAAGGGACGGAAGATAAGCAGCATTATTCCGGAAGCGAAATGGCCCAACGTGCCTTGCAACGCCATACCAATAGCAAGCCCCATTGCGCCGAGTACTACAGCGAAACTACTCACATCAATGCCAAATGTGTCGAGCACGAACAGCACTGTAATACCAAGAACAGCCCATCTTGCCATCTTCGAAAAGAAGCGCGTTAGAGTTTCATCTATCTTCGCGCGGACGCACACATTACGCACTAGGCGCATAACCCAACTCGAGCCTAGCATGCCAATAAATGCAACTAGCAGCGCCAAGATTGCCTCAGAGCCATAATCCCAAATGAGTTGCCAATCTATTGAGTCTGGCATGATATTCCGTTTTTAAGGTTGTATTGTTGGTGGTATTCTTCTGCACGAATGAATTCGACTGCATCTTCAACTACAGTTACAACTGGGCGCGGCAATTCATTACTTGCATCTAAAGTGTTGCGCGCAGCGAGTGCCATTTGACGCTGAACATCATTATGCGCAAAAATTGCAGTGCGATATTGCGTGCCGTGATCAGGCCCCTGGCGGTTAAGCTGTGTCGCATCGTGGTTGGCAAAAAAAACGCCTAGCAATTGAGCGTAGCTGACAATTTGGGGATCAAAAGTAATGTGCACCGCTTCAGCGTGCCCAGTTTCACCGCTGCATACTTCTTTGTAAGTTGTAAACTTATTATTGCCACCGGTGTAGCCAACCTCTGTTGACAGCACGCCCTCTGTTGCCATAAAGACTGACTCGACGCCCCAGAAGCATCCGGCGGCGAAGGTAGCGTGGTCACTTTCGGTCATTGCTATGTTTTGATTGTTCGAACATGATGCGATTACTGCAGCAAGAATCAATGTGCACAATAATTTCATGGGCATAGTATATCTTATCAAGGCGGAATATGTTTTAGACTAACCGCATGGCTTTTAGTTGCACCGCTCTACTCATGTTGTGCTTAGCACAAACTTCACCCACTCCTGCTCCAGCAATGCCCACCATTCCGTCCGCGAAAGTAGAACAATTCGCCCGCCTTGCGCTCGGTGCGGTTGTTCATGCTTACCCGAACAAACCCGCCCATGTTATCACCAGCGATGATGACCTGTTGACGCCTGCACAGCGGCATCCGGTATTTTGGGGCTCATTTGATTGGCATTCAGCCGTTCATAGCCATTGGCTGCTGGTGCGCTTACTAAAGCTTTATCCCGACAACGCCGTTGCTGGCGACGTCCGCGACTATTTGAATAGTGCGTTTACTAAAGAGAAATTACAGGGCGAGGCAGACTATTTTCATCTCGACGGCACTACCGGATTCGAGCGCATGTACGGGTGGGCTTGGCTGTTGCAGCTAGCTCGTGAGCTTGATTCTTTTACTGAAGACAGCGATGCCGCTTCCTGGCGCGAGCACATCCGACCTTTAGAGGAAATTATCGTTGAGCGAACTCTAAATTATTTACCGCGACTCAAGCACCCGATTCGCACTGGTGTCCACCCTGACACTAGCTTCGCGCTGTCCTTCGCAATTGATTACGCTCGCCAGACTGACAACACAGAACTTGCGGCTATGGTCCTGGGTCGAGCGCGGACTTTTTACATAGACGACAAGAATTACCCAGCCGCCTATGAACCATCTGGAGAAGATTTTTTCTCTTCGGCGCTAAACGAGGCTGACCTCATGCGTCGAGTATTGAACAACGATGAATACGCTGATTGGCTTAATGACTTTTTACCGAACATCAGCACCATCGGAGCGATTAACTTGCTTACGCCGGTTGCAGTGAGTGATGTCACGGACGGTCGGCTTGTACATTTAGCAGGTCTTAATTTGTCGCGTGCCTGGACCCTATCTGGCATTGCGTCGGCATTAGGTGATCAGCCAAAGGCACAAAACGTGCTGCGCTCCGCTAGCGAAAAACATTTGCAAGCCGGACTCGATTATGTATTTAGCGGAAACTTTATGGGTGAGCATTGGCTCGCCTCATTCGCTATATACCACATGACCGGCGCCGGACTCAATTAACTACTCGCCCTTGAATTCGGGATTTCGTTTTTCAGCGAATGCCGCTAGTGCTTCAAGGCGGTCGCTTGTTGGAATAATTCGCGCATAGCACTCTGCTTCTTTTTGTAAAGCATCGCTCATTGCAAGATCACCACTAAAATCGATTGCTGCCTTGGCAGCTCGTAACGCCAAGGGGCCGTTAGCCATTAGTTGTTCGAGCAATGCATTGGATGACTTAGCTAGCTCAGATTTGTCAGCAATCTGATTAACTAAACCACAGCTTAAAGCGTCGCCGGCAGACATCTTTTTAGATAACAAAATCATCTCCTTAGCCTTTGCAGCGCCGATTAGGCGAGGCAAGCGTACGCATCCGCCGGCGCCAGGAATAATTGCCAAGGATGTTTCAGTTAAGCCTATCAAAGCGTCTGTTGCCATGATTCGTAAGTCACAAGCTAAAGCCATCTCACACCCTCCGCCAAAAGCATGTCCATTCAAGATAGCTATGGACGGCTGTGGCAAATTAGCGATGTCGTCCATAGTTGCACGAATGTTTTTTACGAATTCCACTACTTGCTCTTCACTCATTGAGCGACGTTCTTTAAGGTCGGCGCCAGCGCAGAACGCTTTGTCTCCTGCTCCTGTTAGAGTGACAGCCCAAACATTTTTGTTGTTAGCGACTTCGGACAACAATTCACGTAAGCAAAGCAGAGTCGGAAAACTAAGCGCGTTGCGAAATTCTGGGCGGTTGATAGTTATATGTGCGACATTATCAGCACAAACAAGATCGACTAGTTGAGATTCGCTCATGGAGATAGTTTAGCGCCGCGAGCAAGATCTTTGCCTAGCACTGACGACAGGAAGTGACTAGCGTCGTCAATCGCTTCAAGAGTTGTGTTTTCTGGCGCACATCCACGGCGCTTTGCAAGATCAAACAGAGCTCCAGTTGCTAGATTGCCGCTTGCCCCCGGCGCAAATGGGCAACCGCCAGTGCCACCAGCAGAGGCGTCAAAGTAGTTAATGCCACTATCTAAACCTACAGCACAATTGTCTAGCGCGTTCTGGTAAGTGTCGTGCATATGTAAGCCAATTTTTTCCGCAGAAATGAAGCGCATAGCGTCTTGCAGTATTTCGCTAACTAGATCTGGCTGCCCCACCCCTACAGTATCTGACAAGACAACACGCTCAACTCCAAGTTCGGCGCTAGCCGCAACAAGTTCACTCACTAGATTTTTTTCAACTTCAGAATCGGGTGATCCAAAGGCCATAGAAAGATACATTCTCACTGGGACACCATCTCTAGTTGCGGCACCAACAATTTCACTGTTCTCTTGAATAGCCTGCTCGACACTCATTCCCGAATTGGCGCGAGAAAAACTTTGGTTTGCTCCGATTACAGCTGTCAAGGCATCAAGCCCTGAAGTGCTAAAGGATTCGTAGCCGCGCATGTTCATCACCAAACCGACCAAGGGGATTCCTTTACGCCATTCAACATCTTTCAGCTGCCTGCACAACTCAGTAGCATCTGCAAATTGCGGGACGCGATCAGCTCTTACAAATGAAGTGACCTCTAATGAATCAGGCTTGGTAATAGCCAAAAGCTCGAGTAAACGAACTTTTTGGGCAGTGCTAAGGATGATTTTTTCATTTTGCAAACCATCACGCGCCGCGACTTCATGAATTTTCATTTCTAATACTTAGGAGTATGCGAAGCAATTTTAAGCATTTTGGTCTCGATCTTCTTTGCTATCCTACGGCGGCTGTCAAATGACGAACTAGGGAAATAGTATTTTAAAAATCGCCAACGGTCGCGCGAACTAACGGCCTTGGGAGCAGAAAAATGCAAAGCTGCTAAATCTTTCACTATCCAGCGCTCAGCTGGGTTACGCTCGCGAACTACACGCTCTAAGTCAATAAGGTGAGGTTGGCCCCAACGTCCACTTTCTTCATGCTCATCAACCGCGACAATTAAGTGGCAGCAATACAAATCTTTGTGGTAATAACCTGCAGAATGAAAACGCTTTACCATGCCAGCTAGGTCTTCAACAATATTTAGCTTCACTTCATGTTGCGTCCTACCGGGCATTTCTGGATATCCGTCCGCTAAAAAAGTTTCTAGCGACGGGCCGATCACTTCTCGGGTCACAATAA
>Ga0233427_10000600_pt1 | contig 44657 bp, 41 predicted proteins | sample SI_118_April2016_5_FD_179885 | JGI IMG/M metagenome (GOLD analysis project Ga0233427, IMG submission 179885) | Seawater microbial communities from Saanich Inlet, British Columbia, Canada - SI_118_April2016_100_MG | ecosystem: Environmental > Aquatic > Marine > Inlet | place: Canada: British...
TTTCATGTACTTGATAATCCATACTTAATCCAATGGCAATGAAATGGTTCTATCATTTTTAGCAGAAAGATAGGCGGCTATTAATATCTCTAATGATTTCAACCCTTCTCTACCATCAGTCTCTGGTTCAGAATTACCGCGTAAAGCATCAATGATGTTTCTATAGTAAAGTTTGTGCCCAAAACCATAAACCGATGAAGTTTGATAACTTACTTCTTTTACCGAATCATCATAATCTTTTGTTTCATCAAATTCCCAATGTTGAATATCATTAACAGCAATACCACCAATACGAACTGTTCCTTTCTCACCCAACACAGTAATACTTCCCTCTAAATTTTTAGGATACGTAAGCATGGTGACACTCATTGAGCCCAATGCGCCATTTCGCCATTTAACATTAAGCACGCCTGTATCCTCTACTTCAATATTTCGAGTAGTACTTATCATAGCCTGAACCTTTTCAATAGGTCCAAACAGCCATGTTAGCAGATCAACATAATGCGAAGCTTGATTCATAAATGCACCTCCATCCATCTCCCAAGTACCTCGCCATGATGCTTGGTCATAATACTCTTGAGGTCGAGTCCAGAAAACATTAAGATGCACCATGTTTATCTTGCCAAAACGGTTTTCTTTAATAGCACGCTTAAGCAGTTGCAATGTAGAGTTTCTTCTATTCTGCTTAACAACAAATAATCTTACTCCGGCAGCTTCACAAGCTTCGACCATACTTAACCCATCACTCCAAGATGTAGCCATAGGTTTTTCTGTCATCACATTAACACCATGCATGGCGCACAATTTAGCCTGGGAAGAATGCAAACCACTCGGCGTACAAATAGCAACTAAATCTATATCTTCATCCTCTAGCATTTTTCTTAGATCAGTATATCCCTTAATTTTATATTTAAGCTCATGCTCAAGTAAAACTTCTTGGTTGATATCACAAATAGAGACCAATTCAAAATTAGCTTTATATTCCTCTATAGAATCAAAATGTTTCTTAGAAATTCGACCACAACCTACAACTGAGATTTTTATTTTATGCATTTTTTATTGAATGTATATTTTTTAGTTTAAGCCTTAATTAATAATATTATTCTTTAAGAAAACAGAATGATAATAACTACCAGCAGCTTCAAAAGTATAATATTTTTTGCAAAATCTATACCCATTATCAGCATAAATTCTTATTTTTTCTGGGTTATCTAATAACAGCTTTAGGTTGTCATACACCTCCCAGTATTTAGTATTAAAACAACAACTATCAAAACCATCTAACTCAATATCATAATCACTAACAAGGCTCGGTTCGTAAGACATTAACAGCGCAGTATGACTCGCCATCGCCTCTACCGCAAACAACCCCAGTGAAATATCATAACCATAAAATTGGTTTAATACTATATGTGCACTTCGGAGTTCATCTAGCACTTCATGATTAGATGCGCCCTGAAGCTCAACATATTCAAAAATATACCCCTCTATTGACAGTTTTTTTATAGCAGCTCTAACCAATGGTGTGCCTTTTACAAAGTGGCTGGATGGCGCATGTAATATTTTTATTTTCGATATCTTGTCAAATTTATTTTGATTATAAAAAAAATTTTTTTTATCGTATGAATATGGCCATGGATATGTGTGTTTTTTTATATAACTTAATTGATCATATTTAAAATTAAAAATTATATCAGCATATTTATCAACAATTCTAGACAGATCTTTTCTTTTATTATCAAACTTATCAGTCAAAAGCTCAGGATTTTCAATACCTTGGTAGTCAATAAACCCATCAATTTTATGTTTTTTTAAATACTCCTTCACTAATTTTGGAGATCTAATATCACTTCCAAAAAACATACAAGCAATCTTCTTTGATTTACTTTTTAAAAATTTATATTCTTGCTCAATATCTACTAAAAATCCCACGCCTGAAATATAAAAAAAATGAGTAGCTTTATTTGTTAAGTAGCCTAGCAAGATAGGGCCGTAAAAAAATCTAACAATCAGCCGAATATAGTTGTTTGAGATAAAGCCTAATTCATAATCATACTCGTAATTATAAAACGCCTGTCTTCTGGACAATGCAACAGTTACAGACGGGTGTATCACCCTTCCTATTCGATATACATTCTGAGCTACTTCGCTAACTCCAATAACCCATAAATACTTATCAGGTTTTACAAAAAATTTCACAAGGATGTAAGTTACATTAACAAGTGCGACTTGAATAAAAACCAGGAGTTTTATGGCCATAATCTTAATCTTATAATTTTATGGATGTTAACATTATCATACACACAACGCGAACAAGTTATATTACCTGCCATAGCACTTTACTCGGCTCTTTCTTGAATATAAACCAAATTCACTTTACCATTAACAATTTCAACTTTACCTTTAATTTTTGCCGGTACTCCCAAAACAATAGAATAATCTGGAATATCTTTTGTAACGACTGCACCAGCACCAACAACACAATACCTCCCTATTTTTACACCTTTAGAAATAAAGGCATTCGTACCTATAAAACAATTATTGCCTATTTCGATAGGGGCATGTTCATACGCCTCTTCTCCACCGGATAGTGCCCATTTCACTGTATCATGAGCAACAATATTGACTCCGGAAGAAATGGAACAGTTCCTTCCTATTTTTATTCCACATTTTCCAGCATCTAATGAAGTGTATGGACCAACCCATGTGCTTTCTCCTACTTGTACATCTCCTACAACACAACATGAATTATAAATCGTTATATTTTTATTCTTACCAAAAAGATATTCTCCCCGTTCTTTCCAATCTGTTATATCCTCAATAAATGGATTTACTCTATTGTAGTTACTTTTTGTTTCATCTCTTAATTGGTGTTGTAACTTAATAAGCTCCTCTTTTAAATTAATCATAGATTAAACCTCACATTCATTCGAATTAAAATTCATAAACCCACCTTCAAAATCTTGTCCTATGCCATAATCAACCGTTGCCTTAATCGATTCTTCGATTGTTGCTCCACTTAACCGTGCTCTTGCTGCGATTTCACCTACTTTTAGACCAGCTGCAAATAATTCTAAAACAGGCTGTGCCCCCAAATGATATGCTTGATAGGACATGTATCCAAAAGGGATAATCTCCTTCGGAAAATAATTAAGCGATGATTGCTTTAAATTTTCAACATCAATATTTCCACATATATGACCAACTTTCAAATCTGGAAATCTACTTTCTAAATCATTAAAAGAAATGTTAGATTTTGAACCAACTAGTTCTTTTGGGTTTGAATGGTCAATAAACACAACCGCATCTAAATAATCTAACTCTAAAAGTTTTTCGATGTTTTCATAATTACAATATACATCTTCTTGCAAATTATCAGACACCCAAATAAAGCTACATTTTAATTTTTTCAACCCTTTAATTATAGGATCACATGTAGGGCCACTACCAATAATCGCTAATTTATTGTTATATATCTCCAAATCTAATTCAAACAATAATTTGAATAAAATAAATATATTGTAGCCAAACATTTTAATTTCTGGAAAATTTTCATTTGTCCCTATTACTGGAATTTTATTTTTTTGACAACAGTCCAAATCTAAATCGGCATCCCTATATTCCCACACTTCCCACATCAACGCTACTACACACGTTTTTTTTAACTTATTGATAATGCTTTTATTAATTGGTCTCAATAAACCAGAATTGCTCACAATATCAACTGAAGCTAATAAGTTTTCCGGACAACTATTTTCACATATTACAATATTCTCTAACTCTTTCTTACTCGTCAACAATTTCAACTCTTTTTTTACTGTCTGAAAGTCCCCATAGTGACTATCTTTACCAACACAAACTACTTTTGCACCTGCCATTAATGACAATATTACATTATATAAATAGGGGCCGCTTGCTAGCTCTGTTAAGAGAGTTAAGCCATGTAAATCTAAATCTAAATTATTTATTATATTTTGAATTTTATTATAGCGATTCATTCTTTGAAATACCTTCCATCTTATTGCTCTTTATATCATTATTATTAATCAAATCAATTAGCTCGTTAAAAATATCTTCAACTCCATATTTAGATTTATTTTTCTTTTCTAACAACTTTTCTGGCTCATGATAATATTGTTTAATAGTTTGATAATAGGCTAAAGATGGTGTATTAACAAAAATATGAATCGGGTGAAAATTAAATACTTTAAGCCCCTCGACCTCTAATAATCTGCTAACCTTTTTTTTATCTATTAAATTATTAGCCAAGCAATAATCATCAGACCAAAAAAAAGGAATACTAACTAAGTTTTTTCGACGTTTAACTAAAGTTAAATTTTTGTGATATGGCAAAAAAATATTAGATTCATACTTTAAACCAACTTTTTCATAGGTTTCTAAAATATTTGAAGAGAAAAACAATGAATGAGACCGTCCTCCTGTCGAATTAGGATACAAAGTCATTAATTCTTCTATAGGTGTCACAAAATCTCCTTTAGAATTATTAAAATTAGGATGAATACCAACTTCAAATAATTCTGAATTTAATGATTTTAAAATATCCGAATCATGTGTTGCAAAAAAAGTTGCCTTTATATTGGCCTTAGTCAACTTATGCACTAAGTAATTCAGAACTTCCTCAGGCGCCCAATCCACATCAAAAGTTAGACAAATATTAGTCATTTACTTTTATCGCTAACCCAAAACCGGTTTCACCAAAATTATTTCCATTGTATAACATATATTGTTTATTATTATGAACAAAAACATATGGATATGTTACAGCTTCAGAATCCCACCCACCATCATTGCTAACCTTTAAATCTTCATCATATCTAAAATTATCAAACTTAATACCATCTTGGGATTCTCCATAACCTATTCTATATTGCTTAGTGGCTTTAGTCACATAAGGGAACCAAACAACATACTTATCCTGCAATTTAATAACATTGGCTCTTGCAATATTTGTCATGTCATTTTTTAACTGAATTGCAACCATTTTTGTTTTTTCCCAACTATAGCCATCATTAGATCTGGCCACTTTAATATCATATAAAGAATTTAAAACACCATTATCCTTATATAATTTTATACCTGACGTATAGTACATTTTCCAATGGTCATTATCTTGAATAACAAATGGCGCCATAACCGCCCATGGATCAATATTATCTCTTGATAAAACGGGCGCGCTACTAAATCTTTTGAAGGTCTTCCCCAAATTGTCACTTTCCGCTATGCCAATAGATGAATAAAATAGACCTCTTAAACCGGCATTCCATCCGGCATAATACAATATCAACTTATTATCTCGTTTAAGTATTGATGTCCCATATATTCCATCACAATCAAAGTGCCCTAAATCACCTAAGTCTAAAACCGGGTTTTGTGATATAGCCTTAATTGTATTTGGAGCATTTATATCAATATCCACGTATCCCAAGCTACTTTGATTGTCTTTATTTCGACTGGAAAAAAATATTCGGTAATCATTATCTTTTAAATGAATTGGGACGGGTGTTGTTGCATGACTTTGCATCCAATCTAATGATTGATCTGGCTTAAATATTAATCCTAATTTTTTCCACTCTACCATTACGTGCCCTTTGATACTATTATGGTCCATTCCCAAAGTGGGTAATCATGAATTAAAATTACTTCCTTTTGAAGAAATAGCGTGCTTTTGAATATTTTCTGTATATAACTCGTTAACTTTTTCTAATTCCGGCTTCATTATTTAAAAACCTATTTCATCACAATTTTTTTTAAATGGTTTTGTTCGTTCTGTTATATAAACTTCTTTTTCTTTAGTGTTTTTCATTATTAGAGCAGCAGCCCCAACTAATGTTTTACTGCCTAATGTTATCGAATCTCGTAATGTTGCATTAACCCCAATAAACGTATTATTTTTAATTCTGCAATGGCCTGAGATAACAGCGTGTGAACAAATCCAAACATGATCCTCAATTTTTGAATGATGCCCAATATGATTTCCACTCCATAACACCACATTATTACCAAGCTCTACGAAAGGCTGAATGGTATTATCCTCACAAACAAAGCAATTATCCCCTATCTTATCTGTAAACACAGTAGCATAAGAACTAACATAACTTAATAAGGTATACCTTTTTTCTTTAGCTTCGTTATAAAACCGTTCTCGAACCGCATTCATTTTATTGTAACCAACAGCAATATACATCTCGTATTCTTTTGGCGAAAATTCTGTTTCAATGTCTTCAAATGCTAGTAAAGGGAGTCCCATAAACTCAGAATTTGTAATTTGAGCTTTTGAAACCGTAAATGCAACAACCTCATAGTCACTATCATTCGTTAAAAAATAGTGTACTACTTCAGCAAAACTGCCCGTTCCAAAAATAATCGCTTGTTTAGTTTTTTTCATTGATTAATTCTCCAAAAGGAAGTGTGAAAAAATTTTTATAACTATTTAAAAGATCTTCTTGCTTTAAACACTCAAATGATTTATCTTCACAAATTGTATAATAATAATATGGTTTATCCAAAGCGCCCCACTTCTTTTTAAATTTATAAACACCTTCTTGATTTAACCATGTGCCCCCCCAATTCCACCATTCTGCATTATTTCGACTTGCATCTAACATTGCATTGTAAATAATTAGGGCTAGTGGCTGGTCAGATCGAAACTCATGATCTATAACGGGCGTAAAATACTCAACGACGTCTTTAAAGTAAAACACTAATAACCCCGCGATAGGTTTATTGTTTTTTGATGCAATATATATATTAAAATCTGTGCCGGCTTCAAATTGATTTGGGAATAGCTTAAAAAACTTATCCTCTTTAGGAATTCCCCCTATTGCAGCTATATTATCATTGTGAACTTTTTGAAGAAAATCAATCGCGTTATTATTAATACTAATTTGAATATCTTGCTTGATTGCTTTTCGAATGTTGCGTCTGGTCGAACTATCTATCTTCTCCATTAATGTCTTTTCACTAATCTCTTTTATATTCGTCCATTGCCCAATACGTTCGTCTTTAAAGTTGTGTCTGTAGTTATAAACGCTATCATTTAGCGGGTTAGAAATGATTGTTGATGCCACAATATCTTCATTTTCAAGATACTTATAATATTCATTCAACAAAATTTTCTCTTGGTCCACTTCGTTAACCAAAATACTGCCATTACTACCATAGTATGGTAATGAATTTACTACTTTGCCATATGTTCCATTTTTGACCATTAAAGGTAAAATTCCCCTAATATGATTACTACTATCACAAAGTAACAAATATTCAGACCTACATCCTAACAATGTCTCCAAAAACTCTTTATATTTTAGTGAATGATAAAACAACGCATTCGGGTGCTCTAACAAAAATTGATTATAGGCATTATATAAATCCTTGTTCAACTTTTTTATTATCATTTCAAGGGAACTCCTTCTTTTATAGGACTCATTATTTCATAAATTCATATAATAAGTGCCCAGAAGTGGTGCACCGCCGCTATAGCCTGGTAATAAAGATGCATTAATACCCCAGGCACCTAGTTTTGTTAATTTTCATCTTTTTTGTGGCAACATATAATACCAACCAAGCACTATAATCAAATCAAGGTTAAAAGATTTAATATCACTTTAATAATCTGCTGTTTTTTGTCCTTTGACAAAATCAACTTCATAATAAGGTATGTTATATTTTTGTGCTATTTCTTTAAGATTTGCATAATTGGTATTAACAACTTTTATATCACTATATGAAATATTTAAACTTTGAGGAATTGAGAATATGATAGTAGGTAGAAAATTTTTTTTTAATTAGAAACAGTAACAAATCTTTACTGTAATTTGTTGCACCAAAAAAGCGAATGTAAGTTTACTCATTTATATTGCTATCCATAAACCTCACACCACTCTTCAAAGTTTAAAAGACTCCATATAAATAATCGCCTATTTCTTCCACCACTTAAATGTTCATTAATCATTTTTTGTGTGGCTGTTTTATCCATATATTGATAGATTTTTGCATTATTAGTTAGTAGTTTTTTGCGAACAAAATCTATACTATCGCCCTTGAACCAGCTGCTATCTGGCGAACTAAAGCCTTGTTTTGTGGCGGAATGAATATCTTGGGGTAGATGGTTACTCATTGCTTGTCTTAATATTAACTTGCCATCGCTCGTTTTTTGTGATTTACCTACTTGGTTTTCATTCATTATGACATCTTTGTGCAAATCGCCTAGTTTAAATTTTACGGGGATTTTTTGTGCAAAATCTACTAAATCATTATCTAAAAATGGCACTCTTGTCTCTAAACTATGAGCCATAGATAATTTATCTTCTACTACTAAAAGTCCATGTAAAAAAGTTTTTGCTTCAAAATATAACGAATGATTAATATATTTTTCTGGTGATTGGTGCTGTTTTTTATTGTTAAATACATCTGCAAAAATATCTCTAGTCCATACATTTTCTACTTCATTGGTGATTGGGTTAAAAATATTTTTTATATCTTTGTTTGGGATTAATCTCTGCCAAAAACTGTAATATTTGTCTATATAATCATCAAAGTTATCATTATTAACTACTTTGTAATATCTCCATGGATACCCTGCAAAGAGCTCATCGCTACCTGCACCACTTAATACAACTTTAACAAACTTTGAGGCTAATTTTGCTGCGTAATAATTAGGATAACTTTGTCCGACTCGTGGCTCTTCTAGATGATAAGTGAAATTATTCATACATCTTTCCATGTCTCCAGATTTAAGTACCATTTCATAGTGTTCAGTTTTAAACTGATATGACATAGATTCAGCTGCAGCTCTTTCATCAAAAGCAAGCTCCATACCACTAGCACTTGATAGATCAAAACCAACTGTAAATGAATTGAGATTAGCATTTGATTGTTGAAAGTGTTTCGATGCTATTGCTGTGATAGAGCCACTATCCATACCGCCGCTGAGATAGCTTCCTACCGGTACATCTGCTACAAGTTGTCTTTCTACAGCCTGTGTAAATAATCTATCTAATTCTTCTACATACTCTCTTTCATCTTTTATGGTTTCGGGTTCACTAAAGTCAAAATCCCAATACTGGGTTTTTTCTATCTTCTTAGATAGTAAATCTATCTCAAAATAGTGTCCAGGCTCTAATATCTGTATACCTTTATGGAGTGTTTTGTTTGTAAATATATTTTGAAATGTAAAATATTCAAGTAGAGCCTCTTTGTCTACTTCACTTTTATAATCTTTATACTCTAGAATAGATTTTATTTCACTTGCATATATAAATGTATTTTCATCTGTTATATGATAATAAACTGGTTTAACTCCATACCTATCTCTAGCTAAATAGAATTTTTTCCTATGATTGTCGTATAATGAAAAGGCAAACATTCCATTAAATTTATTTACACACTCTATACCCCATTCAACATATGAATAAATAATGACCTCTGTATCTGTATTGCTTTTAAATCTATGTCCTAGTCTTTCTAATTCAACTCTCAATTCTTTAAAATTGTAAATTTCTCCATTATAAGAAATCCAGATATTTTGAGATAAATCACTCATGGGTTGATGTCCTGCAGATGAAACATCTAAAATAGAAAGTCTTCGATGGCCCATAAATAAATCGTAATCATGATTATGCAACTCTCTTCTAACAGAGTTGGACTCTATTGCAGGAAGGATATAATTTTTCTTTTGATTTTTATTTTTATTTTGTGAATCTGTTAGATTTTGAAAGAAAGAAACAGTCTTGTTATGTCTTGACCCAGTATGAAAGCAAAGATACCCAGCATCATCTGGGCCACGATGTGATAACTTATCCGTCATTGGTTTAATAAAATCTAAATCAATTGAAGGCCTGTTAAGCGATAAGATGCCAACTATACCACACATATATTATTCCTTTGCTAGTGAGTTACTTCTTAAAAACTTTTTAATGCACTGACAACATATTCATAATCCTCTTTAACCATCTGATTATGAAGAGGTATTGCCATGGTATTTTCGTCACAATCTCTAGCTCCAGGATAATCATTTGGCTTTGTACCCAGTTGACTTTTATAGATAGATAGCATATGGACTGCGTGCGTACCAGGACGAGTAGATATACCTATATCTTGTAATTTGTCCATCATATCATTTCTTGATATTGGAGATAAACTTGGCTCTACATAGGTTACAAAAGATTGCCAGCCATGTCTACCATTTTCTGGCTCTTGAGGTAATCTTAACCATTCAACATCTGATAATTGATCCTTGTACCAATTAGCCCATTTTGAACGCTCATTAATAAATGAACTGAGCTTATCTAGTTGGACTAAGCCAATAGACCCTTGTAAATCTGTCATACGGTAATTAAACCCTAATAAATTGAAATCTGGCAAGATATACGGCTTTGCACCATGGTGTCTTTGTTCTTCTGAAATTGTTGCACCATGATTTCTCATCTGATTCATTACTTCAAAAAAAGAACCATCCTGCGTGGTTACCATTCCGCCCTCACCTGTTGTGATAGATTTTCTAGGGTGAAAAGAAAAAGATGCGACATCACCTAGAGTGCCTGCATATCTATCCTTATATTTTGCACCTGCAGCACATGCAGCATCTTCCAAAATTTTTACATTCTTCGGAATTACAGACTTTATTGCATCTATGTCAGCACAAAGGCCAAATAAATGAACAGGAATTATAGCCTTGGTTTTATCTGTAATTTTACTTGCAACTTGATCTGGATCCATATTAAACGTATGTATTGATACATCCACAAAGACTGGCGTTGCTCCACAATACAAAACTACATTTGCAGTAGAAACCCAGGTAAATGCTGGAACAATAACTTCGTCACCTGGGCCGACACCCATTGCAGCTAATGCCAAGTGTAAACCGGTTGTGCATGAAGTAACTGCTAACGCATGGTTTACCTCATGCTTTAAAGCAAAGTTTTCTTCAAATTTTCTTACTTTTGGTCCCTGTGTTAACCAACCTGACATAATGGACTCTTTGACTGCCTGCCATTCATCTTCACCGGTTACCGGTAGTGCAATTTGTATTGTTCTTTTTTTCACTAATTTAGTCCTACGTCTTGGCGTCTCTTTTGAACTTCAGCTTTATGGGCTGATCTCCAATCAATCAATTTTTGTAATCCTTCCCTCAAATCAATTGTCGCATTAAAATTAATTTCTTTACTTGCTTTAGTAGGATCGCCAACTCGATTTTTTACCAATGTTGCTTGACTTCTGGGTGCGTAATTGATTGGCCTGTCACACCTAGTGATTTCTATAATCATTTCCGCTAATTCCTTAAGTGAAGTTCGAATGCCAGTACCAACATTATAGTTCTGATCAGTAGCATCTGATTGCATAGCGCAGACATTTGCTAAGCCACAATCTTCAACAGCTATAAAATCAAATGCCTCAGAGCCATCTCCCATAATAGTTGGACTCTCTCCTCGATCAATCGCGTCAAGCATTTTCATTATTACAGCAACATAAGTGCCATTATAGTCTTGACGGGGACCATAAACGTTCATATAGCGTAAACCAACATAGTCTAAATCATAACGATGATGAAAGGATCTTAATAACGCTTCTCCTGCAATTTTTGTTGCACCGTAGAAATTTTTATTATTGTATGGGTGATCTTCATCCATCGGCTCTCTAACTGCGTCTCCGTATACTGAAGCAGATGATGATGATACTAATCGCTTAACACCTTTGGCAACACAGGCTTCCATAATATTAAACGTGCCTCGCACATTAACATCAAAAGCTGAACGGGGATAATCATGACATTGTAAAAGCCAAAGTGCGGCGAAGTGAAAAACACCATCTGCTCCCTCTAAGGCTGATTGTAGAATATCTGTTTGCATAATATCGCCACCTATGTCGTAAATACTTACCCTAGAGTCTTTAAGTGCATTTTTTAGATTTTCTTCGCTTCCACGAACAAAATTATCATAAATTAATATTTCCTTAACATCTTCCTTTATTAATGCGTCTGCTGTATGTGAGCCAATTAACCCTGCCCCACCAACAAGTACAAGTTTTTTACCTTCTAATTTCATTTCTTCTCCTTCTTTTTTAATATCATGATTACAGATGTATCTCGCAAAAAGAATAGTTTGATTTTTGTCACTACATTAAAACTATGATAAGAATTCACTTTTTATACAATAAGATCGTATAATACCTTTACTCCACTAAATTTTTTCTTAAAAAAGTTAATAGACTTTTCCTTTGATGATGCATTTATACTAGGATTGAATCCAGACAAGTCATAATATTTAATATCATTATTGAGACAATATTTAACCACCTCATCTTTTATCATGTCCTGAGCATAAATTTTATTTTTTTTTGCATATGAACTAATATTAACTCCATTCTCACTTACAAAATTCCCAAACCCCCAAATTCCTAAACTGCCTAAAATATCACCATCTAAATATGCTACAAATATTTCACCTATGTAATTGCTTCTTCTCATAAAGCTTAAGTCCTTCTTTATCATTTTCTCTGAGACGACATAATTTTTTCCTGTTTCTTTTTGATTCAGTAGAAGCCAATTAGCGTATTCTTTCAAATCAGTTTCTTTTAGCCTTCTAATAGAAACTCCTTTGGATTTTGCCTGTTTAATTGGCCTTCTAGCCTGCCTTTTGTAATTAGCATGTATTTCCTCATAAGTTTTATTGTAAAAATTAAGGATGTATGTCCCCCACTTCGATACATGTATATTTCTATCATTAAAATATGACAAGTCGCCATCGAATATTGGGGAATTAGTCACTCTAATTCCATAACTTTCTATATTTTTATAAATAAGATTTTTTGATTGTTCTAATTTTAATAAATCTAAATTTCCTTTAAAAACAATAAAGTTATGCCAAGTCTGATATCCACATAAAAAAAATAAGACCTTACGCAGGATATATCTTAAATATAAAGGAAATTTAGTTACATGGGTATAGCCTTTATAACCATGAAATACAAGATGTAATGCTATAATTTCTCCATCATCTCTAACAATGATATATCTGTAGTCAAAAGCAATTAGCTCTCGCAATCTATCTGCCCAAACTGGTGAAGAAAAAAGCGGATTGAACTTGGAAACAGATCTAAGTAGAAACTCTTCAATTTCTATTATTAAATTATTTGTTAATACGCTATGCGTTTCCAATCTCATTATTGTATTTTTCTAGCTTCTAAATAAAAATATTTTGCCTTATCAACATCAATAATATTTTTACATAATATGTCATTAACTAGCCGTCTCCAAACAAATTCGAACTTACACATAATTTTTGGATGGTTTAAGTAAAACTTAAGATTGTTGAATAAATAAAAAGGCTTAAACCAGTTCCACCCTTTTAAATCATAATTAAACCTACTCAATACAGCAGTTAATTCATATAGTTTTATTTTGCTATTCGAAAAATGTATTGACTCACCGTCTGGGGTTGTAAGATATAAAACTCCATCATCTCGCAATACTCTATAAATTTCATCAAAAGTTCGCTGTATAAAACCATCTTTTGTACCCTTGCTCACCGGAAAATCATAATGAGGTATAGTGTTCATCATGACTATTACATCAAAACTCTTGTCAGCATATGGCAAATACTCCATACTTCCCTTAATGATATGCGCAGTATTATTTAACTCTCTAGCTTTGCTTACACAAAAACTATCAATATCTATACCGTGCAAATCATTTGAATTATCTAAAAAACTCATTGTAATTCCAACATTAGACCCAATATCCAATATTTTTTTATTTTTTATTTTTATCAGATTTTTTAGAAGAAAAAATCTTACATCCAAATCATCTCCCCACCATAAATTAGGTGCTATTGAGAGATACTTATCTTTTATAACATTATGAAAATTTACCATCATCATCTTAGTATCTCTATTATTATTTATGTTATAAAGAAAATAGAGCCATAGTTACTATCTTTTTATTAAGAAAAGTTCTATCAATATTTGTCGGCAGATTGATTAGATAATCGGTGTTCTCAGTATAGCAATTTTGCATATGGAGTATCATCTCAATATCTTCATCATTTTTTCTATTAAAGTGCTCCTCCGGCATGGAGTAAAGATAAAATTTATACTTTGATGTAGGTATTAGATACTTAGCAATGTAGCGCACAAAAGGATAAGCATAATTTATAAAGATATCATCATAATACCTATCATAAACATAAATTCTATGCGGCGTAATTCGAAAAAATAATTTATGAATCCAACAGTCTAAAATTAAGATAGGTAAAAATAAAATCAATAAAAACTGGACATGCATCTTATTTAAAACACTTAGGCTTCGCCATGTATTGGTTGTTTTCATTTTTGGAACTGACACATGTTCACTATTTACTTTTAATTGCTCACGGACTAATCTCTTCAAGAGAAAATCTTTAACGAACTTTAATACGTAAAAAATTACCGATGTCTTAAGAAAGAATAGGTCAGTTCGACCTGATGGATAATAAAACCCGCCCAAATACTTAGCTTTAGAACTTACAACCAAAGAAACATTATTGTCAACAATCTCAGCTATAGTTGATTTTCCAGCACCATCAGCACCAATAAACACGAAATCTTTATGATTTAAAAAATTACTTAAAAAATTTCTGTATTTACGCCATAAAGAAAAATAAACTTTGCCGCCATACTTATAAACTTTTTTGGTACATAGATATCTATACTTACTTATTTTGTCTGAATTGTTGCCCTGTAAATAAGAAATCAAATCTTTGTAATAGTCATCTTTCATATACTTTTTAAAATTAAAAAAATTCAAAAGCATAATCTGATGATAATAATCACTGTTAATTATATTAACCCCATCAACAATATCCACATTATCTATAATTTCATCAAATTTTATTTGATATTTATTCTCTAAGTCTGATCTCAAATCTATAGTTACTAATAGATTTTGACTTTCAAAGAATTGTGAAATTTTGCCATCATAGACATCCCATCCATAAGATTCAAATACCTTTTTAATACTTGACATGAAGCGCTCTTCGCAAAAAATATCTACATCTTTACTATTAAATTTTCTGTCAGCTAATAACCAATCATACCTTCTAGCCACTACGTAAGATCTTTTTGGCAAATTCAATAAAGTTTCAATTAGTTTGGTTTTAATATCAATCTCTCTAGAAAAGAATGAATAACAATTATCATGCACAAAATACTTGTGATTATTCAAAACAAAACGATTAAGTGACTCAGAACTATTCCTAGAATAAAAAATATTTACTAACACTTTTTTTATTTTATAAAAGTCACTTAACACATCCTCCATAACCTTAAATAAGATCATTTGTTTGATGGAGGGTAAAGTTGTTATAGTATTTAAGAAAAACTTACTATATAAATTTCCCTCGAAACCCTCTGGGTCGAGTTTAATATATGTTAAGTCTAAGTCGATTATATTAAGAGTTCCATCATTCGAAATAATAAAATTTTCAAGCCTTAAATCAAGTTGAGTAAAAATCTTATTCTTTCTCATTGTAGAAATAACCTGGTCAAGATAGAGTAGCAATTCGCGAGTTTTTTTCTCAAAATCACTTTCATTTAGTGTTTTAAGGTACTCGGAAGCGTTCACACCACTCAAATAATCTCTTATATAGACATCTTTAGAATCTATTAATTTATAACTTGAGTATGCAAGGAGATTGGCATCTTGTAATACATTAACGAGGTTGTATTTTTTTGAAACAAAATCAGCTATAGATATACTCTCATAGTCTTTTTCTTTTTCTATAAATTGCTTAATAAAAAATTTATCACCTTTGTAGGCATCAACAAAACTCATAGAAATGGATCGGCCATTAAATGATATAAAACAAAAATCTTTAGCTTTAAACCTTTTATCTTCATTAATATAACGATTTAATGTTTTTTTACATTTATAAATCTTTAAGGCATATTTCATAATTTTTGTTCTAGACTGATAACTTTTTTGACTCTATTTTTAATTATTTGATTATGAGAAATTAAAATTACAATAGCCCTGTATTTCAAAATATATTCATCTAATATATCTAAAATTAAATTCAATGTATCGTCATCCATAGAGCTAGTTGGCTCATCAAAAATTACAACTTTCTTCTGTTGCAAGATCACGTAAATGAAATTTATTTTTTGTTGCTCTCCACCCGAAAAACTTTTAAGTCTCCTTTCTAAAAATAATTTATCTTTATATTGAAAAAAGCCGAATCTTTCAAATAATGAAGCGGTTAAATTTTGATCAAATTGACTAAATAAATCTGTCATATTGAATTCATTCGGAATAATATTTTGTGACATATAATTACTATTCCTTAAAACTAATCTAGTATCTTTATGTGATAGTAAAAATTGACCATTTAACAATATCTTTGTATCTTTATAGCAATTAAGACCTAAGATAGATTCAGATAATGTTGTTTTCCCTGAACCGGACTTTCCAAATATTCCATATAAATTACCCGGAAACAATTCAACAAACTCATTATTTATGTCAATATTTAATGTTCGTAGACCACTCTCAGATATCGAAATTTTATCCAATTCTATTTTATCTAAATCAATGAAATCACTTCTTTTTAACTTGTCCTCAATAAATATTAACTTATCAATAACAGGAATATTTATTTTTAAATTTTGTAATGCATTGCCAAATTGATTCAAGAATGGCAATAATCTTACAAAAACTACAGCAGAAAATAATATCAAAGAAACTTCCGTTCCAATTTTATAAAAAAAATAAACTATAAGAAGAATGGAAACCATGGTGGATGTCTTTATAATAAATTCCACTAAAGAACTATATTTTTGCATTTCATATTTACAAAGGTACAGCTCTCTTATAACTTCAACGTTAAAGCTTTTTTTTATAACAAAATCATCAGACAACATAAAGAATGTTTTATCATTTAGAACTTTTTTAATATACTTAATATATCTATCATTAATCATTGATAAATTAATTCCAGCTTCTTTGGAAATTCTATAGACTCTTTTTAATAAAAAAAATAATAAAAACCCAATAAAAATAAGATAGAGAAAAAGCTTAATATCAAGATAGAGTAGGTAAATTGTCATTAATAGAATAACAATGATAGATGAAATTAAATTAGTAAAACTTAATATAATTTGAGATAATCTTTCACTTTCGATACCAAGATAGGATTCTATTCTATTAGGGTCAACTTTTAAAAAATCTGAAATAGTTGTATTGAAAACTACATTCAGTACATGCTGCCTATTACCTCTCATAATCTCTTCTTTAATCTTTGATTTCGCTAAATTTCGATAAAAGACCATGCTTTGAGTAAAGATAAGCACTATAACTGAAATAAGTAATATAGTCTCAAAGGAACCTACAGAAAGAAACTCACTGAGTGTTGAAGCAATGTTTGCATAAAGTCCATTATCAATAATATTGCCATTTTCTAAATAATAAAAGAGTGGATATAATGTAAAAACTGATAAAAATTCCATAAGGCTTATCAATATTGAAATAGCCAACAGTTGTGATGATTTCTTCTTCGAAAAAATATTTAATAATTTTATAAAATATGATTTTGTATTTGTTTGTTTCATATAATCAATAATATTAAAAGATATCTAATTTCTTTTTAAAATTTTCTTTATTTAGTTCGAAATATAGGCTCTATATTTTTATATTGGCTTATTGCGATATTATACTGTTTCACACTAAATTAAATTCTTTAGTAAGTATAGCAATGATACGTTTTGCGCTCAGACCATCCCACAATTCAATTTGATTTGTTTTAGGGTTTTCATTTATATTTATTTTGCTAAAGGCATCTAAAATATTTTTTGAATCAACTCCAGCTAAAACATTAGTTCCCTTTTCCACTGTAATTGGTCTTTCAGTATTATTCCTTATCGTAATGCACCTTATTCCCAGGGCTGATGTTTCTTCTTGCAAGCCTCCACTATCAGTCAAAACAACCTGCGAATCTTTCCATAAATTCAAAAATTCAAGGTAAGATAAAGGGTCGATTAAAAAAATATTTTCATTAAACATTATTTTAAATTTTTTGATATTTTTTCTCGTTCTAGGATGAACAGGAAATATTATTGGCAAAGAGTTTGCAATTTCATTTAAAGATTCAGCGATTCCAGAAAATATATCTATAGAATCCACATTTGATGGTCTATGAAGAGTGACGACAGCATAATTATTTAATTCATTTTTCAATTTACAACTAGGAAAATCAGGCCAAGCCATACTATCTAATTTTTCTTTTTGGTATAGTAAATTATCTATCATTACATTTCCAACATAATGAACTTTTTCATTGCTATGTCCCTCATTTAAAAGATTTAAGATACCTGAAGGCTCGGTTACAAAGAATAAATCTGAAATTGCATCAGTGGATACCCGGTTAATCTCTTCGGGCATTTCACGATCGTTACTTCTTAGTCCTGCCTCAACATGAACTAGCTTGATATTTAGTTTTTTGGCAACAATTGAGCATGCTAAAGTAGAATTAACATCTCCAACTACTAGAACAATACTTGGTGGATAAGCTAAGCACTCATCCTCAAAATCTATCATTATTTTTGCAATTTGTTTAAGTGGAGTATTAGCATTTGAATTCAAGAATAGATTAGGGCTAGGTATGCCAAGTTCAGTAAAAAAAACATCACTCATATTATTATCTTGATGCTGGCCAGTATGAACTAATCTATAAGAAAAATATTTATTGTGAGTATCAAGTGCTCTAATAATGGGAGCAATCTTCATAAAATTAGGCCTTGCTCCAACCACCAAAGTTATCAAAATTTTACCCATTTATTTTTTTCCTCTTAGTCAAAAACAGATGAAGGATTGTTGCCAATCCTAGAGCAACTAAGATCATAATTGCTGAATATCTGTATCTTACAAGTGTTCCAATATTTGGGAACGCAAGACTATAAACTATACCAAAATATAATGAAAAAGAAATCATAATCCACAATTCGATTTTTCGTCTCCAAATGGCTATCGAAATCAATGCTCCAATTAGAAAAATGTATATTAATACCATCTCAAAACCAGAAATTTTATGTACAATTTTTGGCATACTAGAAGGATGATCAGCAAACCATGACGATGGGAATGGAGCAAAAAAAGATACTTGAACAGCTTTAGGGATAAACAAAATCATATTCCACAAACTATTCAAATGTTTTTCACCATATATTGAGGTGTTTGCAGCTTCATTAATTTTATTGAAATAAACTCTATTTGAGTAAAGCGTTGAAAGATAATAATCAATTTGATTTGGTAAAAATTTGGTTTTTTCCCATTTAGGGTAAGATTTTATAGCTTTAGTTTTATTTTGCTCTATATCTACTTTAGTTTTATTTTGCTCTATATCTACTTTAGTTTTATTTTGCTCTATATCTACTTTAGTTTTATTTTGCTCTATATCTACATCTAAATTATTAGTATCTGGCTCTGTAGAGTCTTGATTTTTTGTATTCGAAAAAATAACGCCTTGTTCTGATAATCTATTATCATTGAGCTCTATAATTGAACTTTTATCACCTAAAACTGGTACTTCCAAAACTGCAGCGTTTGGAAGAAAATTAACCAAACCAAAGACAATTATCTGGATCGTCAATAAAGCAATGGTCTTAAAATGAAATTTTTTGTCATTAATTATTTCAATAACTAAAAATAAATTTAAAAAAGTAAAAGCTAAAATGATGAAAATAGTAAAGATACTCACCATATATGGCCTCACAAGCCACGTTAAAATTATTCCACTAAAAATATATATTAGCGAGAGTGTGCTGTGAGTTAAAAATTTGCGTGAAAGATTTACACGTTTTAATCCAAATAGCAAGACTAAACCATAAAGAATCATGAGCGAACTATTAAGTGTAAAGACGTCTTTAAGTATCTGTGTTACCCACAATAATGAAGTTGGAAAGAGTAGATATGGTAAGGCTGAGACAAAGGCTACAAACCTGCTAACTCCTAATTTTTCAACTAACATTACAATGCATAGCGTTCCAATCGAATGCAGCAAGGAATATAGGGGTATTAGTAGATAAGGCTTAGTTGATCCAAATAAAGAATAAATAGCGGATATCAAACCAGTTATACCCCAGCCACTTGGCTTTAACTCCCATGCCTCCCAGCCATGCTCATTTATTTTATTAAATTCAAATACAGCTCTTGCTTGATAATTAACCCAATCTCCTCCAACTAACTGCCCATTACCACTGTGAAGAAATGGAATAAAATATGGGAGAATAATTAATTGAACTGCAAGTGAAATGAGAACTGAGTATAAAAAGAAAATAAGCCATATATAATTTAAGCTTTTCTTATTCAAGATATCATTTAAAGAAATTAACATTGTAGTTAAAACAATTTTTTTATCATATCATTACAGCTCTCTATAATTGAATCGATATAAGTTATTTGGCTTTTAAACTTTATTGAAGCACTCATACTTAAAGAATCATATATTTGGCTATCCTTAAGAATCACAATAACATCACGAGCTGCCTCTTGATTGGAAAAAACCAGTACAGAGTTAGAAGCATCACAATATTTTGATATTTCTCCTACAGGAGTTACAATTGGCACTAGACCTAACTTCATTGACTCCATAACTGACATTGCAGCTCCTTCATATAAACTTGTTTGCAAATAAAAACATGCTTTAGCTGCATAATTTTCAATTTCTTCAAAATTCATTTCATTCAAAAAAATTACTGAATCTTGAATCCCTAACTCATTGCACAATTTCTTTACTTGTTCTAAAGTTCCCCCATCTGAACCAATAATTGTAAAAGTGGCGTCGGAATAGAACTTTAAGATTAGAGAAAAAATCTTGATTGCCCTTTCTACCCCTTTTTCTTTACCAACTCTTCCCCAAAAAATAAAACTAGGCTCTACTTTCTTTGCTTTTAATTTGCTTATTTTTCTGGCACTAAATGAAATAACTCTTCCATTACTAATTTTTGCAGAAGAATGCCGAAATCTTTCTTTAAGGGAGGTTGCTGAGTCTCCCCATACTTCAGATGAGATTAAAAGAGTAAGCCTAGAAATAAAATAATCTAAAAAATGGGCATCTTCTGAACTATGTACAAAAAAAATAATTTTTGTTTTTGGAGATATTAATTTTAAAAGTATCCCAACAAACTGCGCTCTCCACAGGGATAGAATCAATATATTCGGCTTAAGTGAATTAACTCTAGACACAGCTTTTAACATTACTCCAATATTGAAAAGTTCAGATTTATCTTTACATATGTATTTAACATTAAAGCTATATTCAGAATTATCTAAATTTCTAACTCCCTTCGCAGCTACCTCTACACCACCCCCTAGAGAGTCTATAGGTATTAAGTAGATTATTTTTTTCATTTAAAAATTTATAAAATCAAAATACCTAGATTTTACAGTTTAGGTTGAACTAAAGTAATTACTATTGCAATATGATTTGTCTATTATTTTTTGGCTCTATTAGCCTCATCTTCAATTAAGATATCAATAACTTTAAAAAAAGAAAAATTGTAATTCCAATTTAAGATTCTTTTAGCCTCTTCATTATCTCCATAAATATCATCAATTTCATTTGGTCTAAATAACTCTTTTTTCTCAACAATAAGTTTTTTATCAATACTAAGTTTATCAAAAACATACTCTACTATATCTCTGAGCAAAATTGACTCTCCAGAACAAATAATGATATCCATGGGCTCCTTGTGTTGAAGTAATTTCCACATTGCCTCAACATACTTTTTAGCATAACCAAAATCCCTTTTGATCTGTAAGTTTCCAACTTCAAGAAAGTCTAACTTACCCTCTTTTATTGCAAAAGCAGAGGTAATTATCTTTCTAGTAAAAAAATTTTCAGCTCTGAATGGTGACTCATGATTAAATAAAATTCCATTAGATGCAAAGATATTAAAGGACTCCCTGTATATCTTCACCATAAAGTAAGATGCCGCCTTCGAAATAGCATAGGGGCTTATTGGTCTCATTGGTGTTGAGAGTTTAATTGGTAATTTGTCCACAACACCATACATTTCACTACTTGATGACTGATAAAACCTACTCTCTGGAGAAAATTGTTTTATCGCCTCTAGCAAATTATGAGCTGAACTAGTATTAAAATAAAATGTTTCAAGAGGGTACGCAAATGAATTACCAACAGAACTTTGTGCTGCTAAATTATAAATTTCATTTGGCTGATATTTTTGTAAAATTATTTTAATACTTTGAATATTCATTAAATCTAAATTTTCTATCATAATATCTTCGGAACTTACTCCAATTGAATTTAGGTTATTGAAGACCATTTTAGTTTTAGGTCTAATTATTCCAACAACATAATATCCTTTATCAATTAAGAATTTTGCAAGGTAAATTCCATCTTGACTAGTTATCCCAACAATAATAGCAACTTTCAACTGAGTACCTCATTGTAGATTTTTTTTGTCTCCAACGCTGTTATCTCCCAAGAGAAATAATCAAGCCTTTTGTAGGCATTTAAAACTAGTTTTTGCTTTTTTAACTGGTCAAATAGAATTTGTGATATGCAATGATATATGGAATCAACATCTTCTGGATCAAAATAAACCGCTCCATCCAAAGCTATCTCAGGGAAAGAGCTTGCATTACTGCATGCAACTGGACATCCACATGAAAATGCTTCCAATAGGGGAATACCAAAGCCCTCATATAAAGATGGGAACACAAATAATAATGCGTTTTTATACAATGAAGAAATTGTATCATCATCAATATTTAATTGAATAAATCTTTCCTCTATAGAGAATTTTTTAAACAACTTTATCTCAGAATCTTCAAAATTATTCCCACCTGCGCAAATAACAAAAAGATCATTATTCTCATTGAGTATTTTTGAGATGGCAACTACAAATCTTTCAAAATTTTTATACAAGCCCCTATGCCCAACAAATAAAAGATATTTTTGAGGCAAAGATGGAAATGATTTGACAACACTATTTTTAATAAGTGAACTAGCTAAATATACAACTCTTATCTTAGATTCTTGAATATTAAAAATTTCAATTAAGTCTTTTTTTGTATTTTCAGAAATAGCAATAATTAAATCAGCTCTTTCACATAAAATCTGCTTTCTACGAGATACCTCGTCATCATAAAACTTTTCATGAATCATGTCATAAACTGTCAATATAAGTTTTTTATTTTCAACTAGCTTTAAGTAATATACATCATAGTAAGTTGGATGAATTATGTCAAAATCTTTAACTTTTAAAAAGAATATAAAGGCTATCCTATTGATTAAAAACAATAATCTCTGCTTCCCTTTAATTGTTTTATTTGGTAAAAATTTATAATGCTTAACAAACTTACCATCACTTATATAATGATTATTTGAAAACAGTAGTGGAGCTGATGCTTGAATCCCTTTATTATTAAATTTTTTTATTAGTTCAAAGAAATACCTAGAGATACCACCATATTTCTGTTCAGTAAAAATATAGCTGTCGTAAATAACTTTCACTTTGATTTAAGCTTTTTTACAATTTGATTCATATCATCCCCAGTTTTTGAAGAAAGAAAAGAAGAGATCAAATAATATAGACCAAATCTATTAATTTTTAAAATAAACCAAAATAGTAGCTTACTAATTTTTTTTCGTGTTAAGAGGTGAATTGAAGTTTTATTTGAGTAAAGATTCAACTTATACTTCTGAGCTAAATACTCAAGTGACTTTATATTATAGAAAGAAATATGCTGGCCATGTTCTAGTCCATAGTACCACCATTGAGCTGGAGCTTGAATTTCATTTGATGACAGGTCTGTTGAAAACAACAAACTATCAGTAACTTTTAGAATATTCTCTAACTCAACTAATGGATATTCAAAGTGCTCAAATGCTTCAAAAGCTGTTGCCATCTCATATTTTTTATTTGAACTTAACTCAAAACCTCTTGACACTAGATTACTACTGTATTTATCAGTCCAATAAAAATCAAAACCAATATCTCTCATTACTCTTGTTAATATTCCATAACCTCCCGCAAAATCTAAAAAACTCTTTTGACGATCAAATAAAAAAAATATAATTAGAGTAGTGATTTGAGACATATTTTGGTTTCTGACCATAATTCCAGTATCTGAAATATTTATTGATTCGCTATATGCTTCTTTTAGCCAATAAGGCTTTTCAGTTTGCAAGAAATAACAATTTTTACAATGAAAATATTTAATTTGATATTGATTAAGAATCTTAGCCTCAAAACTTAAAGTACTTTCATTTCCACATATCTTGCATTCCATTTGTTTTGGATTAATATTCATAGAAATAACTTTTTAAATTTATTAAACCTGTATAGAAATCTTCTTTTGAAACTTGGGAGAAATTCTTGCTCTATAGCTTTGTCATCAAGAAATTTATTATCAAATATAAAATCAGGATGGGTTAAAGGAAGATTAATCTGAAAACTCTCAGCATTATTATGGTGAGAATCAATATTAACAGTATGAGTTGCATCTTGACCAAATCCAATATTTGTTACCAGGTTAATATGAGGAATAACAGTAAGCATTGAATTTTGCCAGCTAGCAAATAGCCACTGATAGTCCCAAGTATTTGTTATTCCACTATTGGCTATTTTTTTCCAATACTTTTCTTCTCTAGAACTCCTTGATACAGAACTTAAGCCACCTAATTTTATAAAATTATAAAAATTTTCATACTCTACATCATAATTTTGCCACGCCCTTCTCCAACTTGCCCAGCCCCAAAACCTTACATATCGTGAAAAATAATAACTTTTTTCAAAATTATGGTTATTTATTGGAGCGTTTCCAGCAATCATTCCAACTCTTTCGTCCTCTTTATAATAATTCAATAATTCTTCACAGTACTTAAAAAAGCTTTGATTCGGCAAAGTATCATCTTCTAAAATAATACCCATTTCTTCATTTTCAAAAAACCAGTTTACAGCTCCACTGCAAGCATATTTACAGCCTAAATTTTGATCGCGAAATAATTTGTAAACTTTACAATCCCAATCAATATTTGAAACAACGTAATTTCTAATTGACTCAATAATTTCTTTCTCTTCTGGAAAACTTTCTCTAGGCCCATCTGAAGCAAGATAAATTTTTAGAGGTTTACATTTCTTTATTGATTCAAAAACTCTTTTTGATTCAGATAATTTATTAAAAATCATAAAAAGTATAGGAATATTAAATTGATCTATATTTAAATCATCTTCATTATTAATAATAGTCATATTTTTATTTCTTTAATATAATCTTGAATTGATCTAGACGCCCTCCAACCTAATGCCGTTGTCTTATTAGAAATAACCTTTGCATCCATTCTATTTCCTTTTCTTTCAGGAATCATTTCAATTTCTCCACCAAACCTTTGCGCAATTTCTAAAACACTATAAGCATCTGGATTGCCTATCCCAAAATCATCTCCAAGGCCTTTTTGTCCAACAAGAATTAACCCTGAAATTATGTCATCGATGTGTGTGAAGTTTCTTTTTTGAGTTCCTGGGCTTACAACTTTTAAGGGTGACCCCTTAATTGTTTGCTTTTTAAAAATACCAATTAGGGTTGCATAATCACCATCATCAATCTCTCTTCCGCCATAAACATTATAAAAATAAGTAATTGCATAAGAGATGTCATACCAAAGCCCATAATTCTTAACAAGCTCAGTATTTGTAGCTTTAGTCCAAGCATAAGGACTTTGGTTTTTTCCTGTCCCACTATCTGCAAATTTTGTGCTACTACCGCAATAAATTAACTTGGCTCGAGTTTTTCTTACAAACTCTAATACTTTGAAAGTTCCTAATATATTAGATTTCCAAACAATTTCATGGTCTTTAAAACTTCTCTCTACCCTAGAATATTCACCCAGATGATATACAACATCTGGTTGAAAATCGATAAGTAGATCAATATTTTCAGTATCCCCTCTAATGTACTTCACTCCATTAATATGATTTTTCAACGAACCAGTAAAGTAATTATCAAGAGAATAAACCTGATTATTAGAATTTTTTGAAAGCTCTTCACATAAATGACTACCTATAAATCCAGCCCCACCCGTAACTAATATTTTTTTTTCTAGTTGAGTCATTTATTTTTTCAAAAACCTTATCATATTATGCTTTATAAACCTTAAAAGTTCAGAAATGTCTTTACATAAATATTGAATGTCAAAATCAAAGAAAGGGTTAGAAATATTTATAACCCCTCTAGCCGCAACTTCTTCACTTCCTCCAAGAGAATCAATTGGGATTATGTAAGTTATATTGATCATAAGTTAAATCAAATTTACATAATTGGTAAGTCTTTCCTCTTTTGAAGCTACCAATTCAAATCTTTTAGTGTAATAAATTTACAACCTGCCTCTAATAATTCTGGATTACTTGATTTAATATTCTCTAAAAAATTCCATGCCAAAACTAATATATAATCAGGGGGATTTTTCAAAGCCTCTGATTTAGCCTTAATAGGTATTCTCATTCCTGGTAGAAAAAGATTATGTTTTAATTCATTGTCTTCAATAATGTATTCAATTATTTCACTATCAATTCCATAATAATTCAAAACAGTCGTTGCCTTTGCAGGAGAACCATAACCAACAATTTTTTTACCTTGAGCTTTTAAATTATTAATTTTTTTATTGGTAACATTTTTTAATTGACTAACACTAAAAGCAAATTTCTTATACGTTGAAAAATCATTTAAGCCTTGATTCTTTTCCTTTAAGATAAACTCTTCAACACTTTTATCAATTAAATCTTGCTTTTTAGTTATAAATGCTCGAATTGAACCTCCATGAGTATCTACATGCTCCACTTTGACTAAATTTAAATTAAGATTACTAAAGAAGAATTGAAGAGAATGGACTGACCAATAGTTAACATGCTCATGATAAATATTATCAAATGTGAGATCGTTAATTGTGTCAGCAAGATATTGAACCTCGATAATAAAAACACCATCTTTCTTTAAAATATCAAAAACATTTTTTGCAATTAATTTCAAATCATCGGCATGGGCAAAAACATTGAATGCAGTTACAATATCTGCTTTTCCCTTAGACTCAATAATTTCGTCAACAATTTTGTTATCAAAATATCCATGAAAAGTCTCTAAACCTTTTGAATTTGCCAGTTCAACTAAATTTTTTGCTGGGTCAACCCCTAAGATTTTAACCCCAGCTTCTTTAAGAGGAGCCAAAAATACTCCATCATTGCTTCCAATATCCACAACAAAACTTTTTTCATTCAAATTAAAATCATTAATGAATTTAATTGCCATTTCTGAAAAATGATCTCTAAACACTTTACTTGTAGAGGAGACATAAAGATAATCATCGAACATTTGATTGGCTGGCACTGTGAATGAAAGCTGACAATTTAAGCAGTTTGGACAAAAGTTTACTTCTAGTGGATATAAACTTTCTTTTTCATTTTTTTTCTTTAGTAAACTATTTGCTAAAGGGGAAAGTCCTAATGAAATTACCTCTTTAAGCTCTTTGTTTTCACAAACCCTACATTCAGCCTTATAGTAATCAACAATTTGCTTCCTAAAATTTTCATTGACAAGCTCATAGAAAATGGTATGTGTAAAACCATAATTCTCATGCTCTCTTTCTCCTCTTACCAAATTTAGAAATATAGAATCTTCAAGAAAGACCATTGTGTGTGCAACATTAGGATGAATGACGGCCAAATCACCTGGATTAATAATATTAGTTTCGATTACTGAATTTGGATCAGATAAATCTTTTAAGACACTGATATACTGCCCTGAAATTAAAAGACATTTCTGCTCTTGGATGGGATGATAATGATTTGCCCTGACAGTTCCAGCTTTTGATTCTATATAACCTATTAAATTTATTGGTTCGGTAAGTTCAAAATTACTTATTTTACCTCTTTCGTCTACAAACTCTTTCTGCCCTTTCTGAATTAACTCTAAACCATTAAATTGGTTTTTTATAGACCAATTATTAATCATTTCTTTAAGTGACTCTTTAAGTGGATACTTGAACTCAAAACCAGTAGAAAGAATTTTTTTATTTGATGTTGTATAACCTAAATTAGGTATTTCATCATCTGTCTCAATTAGCTTGACCTCATGATTTATTTCTTTGCAAATATCTGCAACCTTTTTAACAGTTGTATTTTCACTTGAGCAATGAAAAACTTCTCTTGAAATATCACTTTTTTCAGAAAGAAACTTCATTGATCTGACAACATCAATTACTGAAACTAGACTTTTATGTTGTTTACCTCCAGAAAAAAGTTTTATTGTTCCATTTTGCGAAGTAATTTTAGAAAATAAATTTGGCATAATATTTATTCTCATTGTGTCAGAAGCTGAGTAGCCAAATACCGTGGCCAATCGTAAAATTATATAATTAACGTCAGAGTTTTGAATATCCATTTCTGATTCAGCTTTTCCAGAAGAATATGAAAGCACAGGTAGAAGAGGCTCACTTTCAACTATATCAAATTTAGTCTCTTTTAAGCCCTCATAAACAACATGAGTAGAAGGAAATATAAGCTTTGTATTTTCTCCTATTGACTTAATTATATTTCTTGTACCATCGATTCCAACCTCTTCAATCAACTTTTCTTTGTCTGCAATTGCTTCAGTCTTTGTTGATGCTACATCAGTTATTCCAGCTAAATGATAAACAATATCTGCATCTTTCAAAATATCCTTCATTAAAGAAAGATTTAAAATATTTCCATGAATAAAATGAATACCCCAATCTCTTAATTGTGATACTCTTTCAGACGCAAAATTATTGTCAAGAACAATTATTTCTTTATACCTAGCTTCACCAGCATATAACTTACATAATTCTGTTCCAATATATCCAAGGCCTCCAGTAATAACTATTTTCATTAATAGAACTCCATATTATTAAGCTAATTTAATGCTTTCAAAAGCAAGCCAAAATAAAAAAATGAAAACCATTTTGGACTATAGTTTTAAGCAAAATTATAAATAATTCCTATTATAGCTAGTGCTTACTGTTACGAGAATCTTATTTTTAATTTGTTTGCTCATACAAGCAAATTATCTTTAATAAAATCTAGTAATTAAAATGAATTGTATCTTTTCCAAGGCAATATTATTGCCTTAAACATTAAACCTATATTGCCTCTTGTTTTTTTATAAAAAATATCAATCAAGAAGCTTGTAACAAAAAATGATACATAAGACGCATAAATAGCCCCTAAAGACCCATATAAAGGTATTAATAAATAATTTAATAATATGTTTACTAAAGTGCCTGCAAACATTGTGTAGAAAGAAAATTTAAATAATTTATCATTAACAATAAATACATGTCGCGCAACCCCCATATTTGCAAAAAAAAGTCTGAATGTCATTGCACTCAATAAAACCACAGAATAGGCATAATCTTTCCCAAATAAAAGAAAAATTATCTCTTCTGAAAATAAATAGATAGGTAAAGCTACAATGATAAATAAAACAAAATTTAGCCGATAATAGTCATATAATTTAGTCTGATATTTTTTAAATGAATGTTTTTTCGCCTCAACAATTGAAGGCATTATAGAACTCATCAAAATCATTGGTATAAAACAAACACCCTCTATTAAATATAAGGCTGTACTATAATATCCAACATCAATTTGCCCCATCATAGTTCCAATCATCACTTGATCAACTCTTGCCTGAATCATCAAAACTGCTGAAGCAAAAATTACTGGCCATGATTCTAGTAATAACTCCTTCGCTCTATTAATTTTTGGGCGCCATTTAAACAAACTTCCTTTTTTAGATACATAAACATAAATTAGACTAAAAAACACCAAAATTGAGTCTAATAAAGTCATAAAAGCGAAAGCAATCAGAGCAGAATTATTAAGAATTAAAGCAATTTTTATTAATGAAATTAGAATAAAAATAGAATTTTCAACAATAACAACATATCTTGATTCAACTTGGGATTCAAACCAATACTTTATTGGTTCGGAGGATTTAAACAAAAGAGATATTGCAAAAACATAGATTAATGACTGAAATATTTTATCATCTGGGCTTAATGCCATTGAAATTGTAATAACAAAAAATACAGCAAAAAAACTGCCAATAACTTGAAGCATAAACGCACTTCCAAGTGACACGTTTGCTTCTTCTGGGTTTTTGACCAAATCTCTAACAAGAATTGCGTTTAGACCCATAGTAGCAAAAGCTGCAACCATTCCCACTATTGCAGAAGCATAATTAAAAATACCAAACTTTTCAGGGCCAAGGTATCTTGCAATCCATGCACCAACGAATAAACCTACAGAAAGTCTAATTATCTTATCTAGAAAAAGCCAGTTTAAATTATCTAGAATCTTAATTAAATTTTTTCTATCACCCAGTTTCTCGATAACAAATTTAGGAAGAAGATTCATAATATTTATTTTTTTACCAATGAATTCAAAAAAAACAAGAAATCTCTAAAAAGTTTTTAGGCTCTAACTTTAGTTTTAAAGACATATTAAACCCATTCAAAATCATAGAACTCTAACAACTCTATTAAGCTATCTGACTTCAATGACACTTGACCAAGAAGGTTGTATGCCTGGATGGGATTCTACTTTTGTTTTCCAGCCATACCAATATTTAGGAAAAATGACTTTTTCTTTTTTTTTCATTAAATATGATCCCCACCATGAAAAAGTACTATTAGCACAAATTCCATATTCACACAAAGAAATTAAAGCTAAATCTACTACAGGATGATTAGTTGATATATATTTATCTGACTCACTTATATGCCTAAATGCCTGCTCAACATAATCACTATCATCAGATAAAAAAATAAAATAAGGATCTTCAATATCTTTTTTAATCATTTTAAGAGCTGATTTGTAGTAAGAAAATGGCAAATTAACTCCCTTTTGATTATTAAAGGTTTCTTTTAAATAATCTCCTCTTCTTAAATGAACAAAAACTTTTTTTCTCCCATTTGGAAAGCTAGAAAATATCTCACTTGCTTGCTGAATAAACTTTTTTTTCAATTCAAAATGAATTTTATTAAAATCTAGAATATATTCACACTGAAAAAAATCAGTTTCTAAGAAGTTTATTGGAATTAAACCCTTCTTTTTTGAATTTTTATACAGATAGAAGCCTTTATCATTTCGTCTGTGCTCATATAAATTAAATACCCTTTTTTTTGCTAACCATACTAAGGTTGGGAATAATAGGATCCGAAGTGCAGAGTTTATTACTCGACCAGGCGTATAAATAAAAAAGTTTGAATCATTGAGTTCCACACCCTCTTTTAATTCTTGCATTCCTCCTAAACAAAATATTTTTTCATTTTCTTTTGCAATACTTCTCAAGTATGCATATTGAAAAAACTCATTTCCAATTCCCCAAGAAGAATAATAAATGATCATTGTGATTGTCTTAAAAAATCATCATATGCAATTCTTAATCCATCGACTAATGAAACTTTTGGATTCCATCCAAGATGATTCAATTTTGAACTATCTAAAAATTTCCTTTGCACGCCTTCAGGCTGAGATTTATCAAATTTAATTGAACCCTTGAAGTCCACAATCTCTGCTATGCAATTTACTAATGTTTCAATTGACATATCCCCACCATAACCAACATTAATATGACTACAGTTTAAATCAACAGATTTAGAATAAGTGTCATTATTTAAATTCATTATAAAAATAGATGCAGAAGCAAGGTCATCAACAAATAAAAACTCTCTTTTTGCTTTTCCACTACCCCAGACATTCAATGTTTGATTCATTACTTTGGCTTCATGAACTTTTCTTATTAGTGCAGGAATAACATGACTATTTTTTGGATGATAATTATCTCCAGTTCCATATAGATTTGTAGGAATAATACTTCGATAACTCAAGCCATGACTTTCTCCATATTGTTTGTTATAACTTTCACACATTTTTATTCCAGCTATTTTTGCTATTGAGTAGGCCTCATTAGAAGTTTCAAGTGGACCAGTTAATAACAAATTTTCCTGCATTGGTTGCTTTGATAGCTTTGGATAAATACTACTAGATCCAATAAAAAGCAACTTTTTGACTCCATTTTTAAAGGCAGCATCAATAATATTAGTTTGTATCATTAGATTTTGATATAAAAAATCAGCAGGAAAAGTACTATTAGCTAAAATGCCACCAACCCTCCCTGCAGCAATGAAAACTTCATCTGGTGATTCACTTGAAAAAAAGTCCGATACTTTACCTTGGTTTGTTAAATCAAGTTCTTGATGTGACCTAGTTAAGATATTAACAGACTCTTTTGAAAGCTGCTTGCAGATTGAACTTCCAACCATTCCATTATGGCCAGCTACATAAATTTTTTTTCTCATCATATAATTTACATATAGAAATCATGAATTAAATTACAAACTTTTTTAATTTGTGAATCTTCAAGCTGAGCCGAAGAGGGCAGCCATAAGCCATTCTCACCAACAAAATCAGAAACAACAAAACTTCCAGGAATTTTGTATGCTAATTGTTTATTAATTGGTGGGTACATTACTCTAGATCCAACATTTTGATCTTTTAAATAAGATATCAAATTTTCTCTATCCTCCACAAGACAATCAATGAACCAAGGAGTTGTATAAGATAATTCTTGATTGAAAAACTGTATTTGAGAAACCTCTTTTAATAGCTCTTTATAAAGCTTTAAAATTTGTTTTTTTCTATCTGCTCTCCAAGATAATTTTTTCATCTGCTCTATACCAATACAAGCTTGTAGTTCTGTAAATTTAAAGTTATAGCCTATTTCATCATGAATATCATTACCTCCAACACTCCTTCCAAAGTCTTTTAATTTTCGTAATTTATTAGCTACCACATCATCATTAGTAACTACTGCTCCTCCCTGACCAGTAGATATAACCTTAGGAGCAGAGAATGAAAAACTACCCACTAAACCTGCTGTACCCATATGCCTCCCATCTGGATAAAACGAACCCAGAGATTGTGCTGAGTCTTCGATTAAAAATAATCCTTCATCTTTACACAATTCTTCAAACAACTTTATTCCTACGCTAGGATAACGCCCATTAGCTGTTACCAATATAATTGCTTTTGTTTTTGATGTTATCGCCTTCTTAACTTGCCCAATATCTAGGCACAACGTTTCAGGCTCTACATCAACAAATACTGGCTTAGCGCCAAACATTTTAAGTGAATTAGGTGTTGCAATCATTGTATAGTTAGGCACAATTACTTCATCACCATGCTCTATACCAACTGCCATTGCTGCCAGAGTTAGACTTATTGTGCCATTATTAACTACAATGCAATGTTTGGCACCTGTAAAGTCGGCTAGCATTTTTTCAAACTTTTTAGTTAATTTGAACTCAGTAATAAAGCCATCTTCATCCATATATTCACAAACAGCCTTTTTTTCTTCCTCTCCAAACCAAGGACGCATTTGCATTATAAAGTCATTCATACTTTTACCGCTTCTAGATTAAGGCTTATCAAAATACTATTCTCTTTATTCATATGTGGGAAATATGCTGAAAGTCATCATCATAATCTTTATGCACGAAACCAGGTATAAATCTGCTCCAACAACCTAAATGTAATTTCATTATAAGATCTCTTTATTGAACTTTTTCTTATCTGAATCAACATTAATAAATGGGCCATTTTTTGATTCTATAATTTGAGTATCATCTTCAAGTATCTCATAGCCATGCCCGCCATAGCCAAAAACTGCTAGATCACCTTGATAGAGAACATACTCTTTAAAAAACTCTTCTTTTTCAGTGAACAAAAGCACTTTAACTGAACCTTGTTTGACATAAATTGTCTCTTGGGTTCTTGTTGCATTGCGATCAAACTCCTTATGAATATGAGAATCTAATTTTTTACCCTTATCGTACCACCAAGAACCTACCTGCACAAATAACTCATCTGGCGTAACAAAATTTAAACCTTTAACCCAATCTGACTCGCGGTAAATTATTGAGATAATTTGATTATTATGTTTAATCTTTTCCATAAAAAACTCCTATTTATCTCTATCTGACAAAATGGGCTTTTTACAGGCCCACTTAATACCAATTTCTTCATCATTCCATCTGTAAGTAAACTGCTGATCAGCATCAATATAGCTTCCCTCATATGCCAACTTATAATGATATAAAGCATCTTTGCTTTTTACGTGATATGCATTGCCCATCATTGGAGGCAACAGTATCAAAATTTGATTATTGTGACTAATTGTAAAGTCTGCCCAATGCATATAAGTTTGTGATTCTTTCCTAAGATCAACCACAACTTGTTGAATTTCACCATGAATACAGGTTACCAATTTCCATGATTTACTATCACCATGAATACCCCTTAATACATTATTCTTTGAAAAAGAGAATTTATCATGCTTAAAAAAGAGGCCTTCTGGAAGTAATTCATCAATCTCACTATGTAAAAATGAAGTCCATATATTGCCTCGTGCATCTTCAGAGATAGATGGGGTTATGATCAAAACATCATTTATTATATTAGACTTCTCAATTTGAAAATCTATGCTCATTCTTTGCCACCATATTCTTCATTTTCTAAATCATATCTAACCATTCCAGAAACAAGTTCATTAAAGGATATTTTTCTTGTCCAATTTAATTCATCTTCAGCTTTAGAAGGGTCGCCCAATAATATTTCAACTTCAGATGGGCGAAAATACCTCTCTGCTACTTTAACAAGGACATTGCCTGAACTAGAATCAATGCCTTGTTCATTTACACCAACTCCCTGCCAAGAAATATCAATGGACACCTCCTTAAAAGCTGCCTCAACAAACTCCCTAACAGTGTGAGTTTCACCTGTTGCAATCACATAGTCTTTTGGCGTTTCTTGCTGCAACATTAGCCACTGAGCATAAACAAAATCCTTGGCATGCCCCCAGTCTCGTTTTGCATCCAAATTACCAAGCTCTATATACTCTTGCTTACCTTGAATAATTTTCGCTACTGCCTGAGTTATCTTTTTGGTAACAAAAGTTTCACCTCTTCGTGGTGATTCGTGATTAAACAAAATTCCATTACAAGCAAACAGGTCATATGACTCACGATAATTAACTGTGACCCAATATGCATATAATTTTGCAGCTCCATATGGAGATTTTGGATAAAAAGGTGTTAGTTCATTTTGTGGCTCTGTTCCAGGAATACCTCCGTATAGCTCCGATGTAGAAGCCTGGTAGTACTTACATTTCAACTTTAAATCAATAATTATATCTAATAGTCTAATGGCTCCAATTGCATCAACATCAGCAGTATATTCAGGCACTTCAAAAGATACAGCAACATGGGACTGTGCTCCTAAATTATAGATTTCATCAGGTTGTATTTTTCTCAGAATTCTATTAAGGTTGCTTGAATCAGTTAGGTCTCCATAGTAAGTAATAAAATTTGGATTAGAATCTAGGTGATCAATTCTAGATGTATTAAAAATCGAAGTTCTTCTAATAATTGCATGCACTTCATAATTTTTTTCTAGAAGTAACTCAGCTAGGTAGGACCCATCTTGACCAGTTACGCCTGTTATAAAAGCTTTTTTCAATTCTTTATCCCTCAGTAGTAAAAATAATTCTAACTTTAATATTGATATTCTATTTTTTTAAAGCCTGCCATCAACTTCATGAGCTTTTAAGATATATTTTATATCATAAAGAACAAAAATATCTTTACCAAAGTCATTTAGTGTCGCAAGTGGAATATTTTTAAAATGATCATGTGCCACTGCTAGAACAATGCCATCATATTTGTTATTTAAAGGCTTTTCAATGATATTTATACCAAATTCTTTGAATGCGTTTTCTTTTTCAACCCAAGGATCATAAACATCAACGTTACAACCTAGATCTTGAAATTTTGTAATCAAATTAATAACATTAGTATTGCGTAAATCAGGGCAATTTTCTTTGAATGTGAGACCCATAACTAGTATATTTGCATTTAATAAACTAATATTTTTTTTCTCCATAAGTGATGCAACTTGATTTGCAACATATAACCCCATACCATCGTTCATTCTCCTGCCAGATAGAATAATTTCTGGATTATAACCCAACTCAAGTGATTTATATGCGAGATAATATGGATCAACATGAATACAATGGCCTCCAACCAACCCTGGTCTAAATGGTAAAAAATTCCATTTTGTTTCTGCTGCAAGAAGAACCTCTTCTGTATCAATCTTTAGCTTTCGAAATATTACTGAAAGTTCATTCATAAGGGCAATGTTTAGATCTCTTTGAGTATTTTCAACAACTTTTGATGCCTCAGCAATTTTTATACTACTAGCCTTATGAGTACCTGCTTTAATAATTTCTAAATAAAGATTATCAACTTCATTAGCTATTATAGGATTTGAACCAGAAGTAACTTTTTTTATGTTAATTAGTCTATTAACCTTATCACCAGGGTTTATCCGTTCTGGAGAGTAACCACAAAAAAAATCGACATTGAATTTTAAACTAGAATATTTTTCTAGAATGGGAACACAAAATTCTTCTGTAGCTCCAGGATAAACAGTGGATTCATAAATAACAATATCGTTTTTCTTTAACACACTAGCGACACTTCTTGAAGAACTCTTTAAAGCATCTAATTTTGGAGATTTGTCATCATTAATTGGTGTGGGAACAGTAACTATATATATTGAACAACTTTCAATATCTTTTAAATCAGATGTAAAGGATAGTTGGGAAGAGTCAGATAAGTCTTTCGAGCTAATTTCTAGGGTACTATCGATAAATTTTTTTAGTTCTGAAATCCTACGTTTATCTATATCAAATCCAACTACTTTACGTTTCTTTCCAAACTCTACAGCCAGAGGGAGGCCAACATATCCAAGTCCAATAACCGCGATTACTTTTTCAGCCATTAAGATAATCCAATTGAAATGCACTATCTATTTTAATAAAAGTAATTTAGTGCTAAGAAAAAACATTTTATACCATTATGTATTTAATATTAGCTTCTGTATCAAATATAAGCCTCTAGTTTATATTCTATAACTTGCTTAATTAATATAGTATTTATTATAAAATACCAATTAATGAGTTACTTATAGTCAAATATGAATTTCAGTGATATCAATTTCAACAATAAAATAATACTAATTACTGGTGGTGCAGGATTTATTGGAAGTAATCTGGCTTTTTATTTTCAAGAAAATTTTCCAAAAGCTAAAATAATAATCTTTGATTGTTTTAGGAATGAAAATACCTTTTCTAATGGGAATCTCCATAGTTTTGGACACTATAAAAATCTCATTGGATTTCAGGGTGATGTTATTTGTGGGAATATCAATAATAAAGATGACTTATCATTGCTGAATGATTACAATTTTGACTATATTTTTCATCAAGCCGCAATTTCTGATACTAGAGTTTATGATCAAGAAATTATAATGCAAACTAATGTTAATTCTTTTTTTGATATTCTTAAATTAGCAAAAAAGCATAGCTCTATTCTGGTCTATGCAAGTTCTGCTGCAACATATGGCAGTCTTCCTTCTCCTCAAACTGTTGGCAAAGAGAGTCCTGAAAATCCATATGGTTTTAGTAAGTATCTGATGGACCAAATTGCTATTAAATTTGCAAATGAAAATCCTGAGATGTCAATCGTAGGATTAAGATTTTTTAATGTTTATGGATCAAAGGAATTTTTTAAAGCAACTACCTCATCTATGGTTATTCAGCTTGGACATCAAATTCTAGATGGAGAAAAACCTCGTCTTTTTTATAATTCTGACCAAATTTATAGAGACTTTATTTATATAAAAGATGTTATCCAGGCCAATATAAAAGCTTGTAGTCCAAAGAAGAATGGTGTTTACAATGTTGGCACAGGTAATCCTAGAAGCTTCTTGGATATTGCTGAAATACTTCAAATCAATCTCAAAACTAAATTTGAAATCGATTATTTTTCAAATCCCTTCAAAGGCTACCAAATGAATACAAAAGCCAACATTAAATTGACTTCGGAAAATATTGGCTTTAATCCGATTTATTCTCTTGAGGAAGGGATAAAAGATTACATTCCAGAAATTAAAAAACTTCACCATGAAGATATTAAATGATTAATTTCAAAGGCTCAAATCCCAAGATACTTGTAATTGGCGACTTAATGATAGACCACTATCTTTGGGGGTCATGTGAGCGAATATCGCCTGAGGCACCTGTTCAAGTTATTGATGTCACAAATGAGAGTTATTTTTTAGGTGGTGCTGGGAATGTGGTTAACAACCTTCAAGTATTAGGTGCAGATGTAGAAATCATTAGTGTCATTGGTAAATGTGATGTTTCTAATAAATTAATTGAATTGTTAGAAGATATTAATGTCAATACAGACAAACTCGTAATCCAAAAGAATCGAATTAGTAGTAAAAAAAGTAGAATAATCTCCTCACAACAGCAAGTGGTTCGTTACGACCGAGAGAGTACCGACGAAATAGATGAAAAATCTCAAAAAACAATTCTTAATCAACTTAAAAAGAATATTGTGGATTATGATGTTATCCTTCTCTCAGATTATGGAAAAGGGGTTCTTACTCAAGAACTTACTAAATCTATAATTACCATTGCAAATAAACATCAGAAAAAAGTAATAGTCGATCCAAAAGGTGTTAATTTTTCAAAATATAAGGGAGCTTATCTGCTTACTCCAAATCAAAAAGAAGCTAGTGAGGCAACTCAAATCAACATTAAAGATAAGTCAAGCTTAATTAAAACAATTACTAAATTAAAAAATGATTACGATCTTGATGTTTCCCTTATTACTTTAAGTGAAGATGGTATAGCAATTTTTGACAATAAATTTCGCATTCACCCTACTAATGCTAGAGAAGTATTTGATGTAACTGGAGCTGGCGATACAGTTCTTGCATCACTTGGTTTTGCTCTAGCTTGTAATCTCAAAATTGATCATGCTATTAAATTCGCTAACCTTGCCGCGAGTGTCGTTGTAAGTAAAATTGGAGGTGCTACAGCTACTCTCGATGAAATTATTGAACTTGAATCAAGTCTTAATAAATCTTCTAGTATTGAGCATATTAAAACACTTAATGAAGTGAAGGCCTTAAGCAAAGACTTAAAATCAAGAGACAAGAAAATTGTTTTTACTAATGGTTGCTTTGATCTATTGCATGCAGGTCATGTTCAGTATTTAGAAACAGCTAAAAGCTTTGGGGATATTTTAATTCTTGGTCTAAATTCTGACCGATCAGTAAAAGCATTAAAAGGTTCAGGGCGACCAATTAATAATGAAACTGATAGGGCTTATATAGTTGCTGCTCTTGAAGTGGTAGATTATGTAGTAATTTTTGACGAAAATACGCCATATAACTTAATCAAAATGATCAATCCAGATATATTAGTTAAGGGTAAGGATTATGAAGGAGAAAAAGTAGTAGGTCAAGATATTGTAGATGAATTAATACTAGTTGAATTTATTGAAGGCAAAAGCTCAAGTCACATTATTAATAAAATTCAAAAAGGTGATTAATTATGAAATCAATTATATTAGATGAATTTAGTAAACATATTGAAGTTAGCTCTAAAACCATTGAGGCAATTAGTGGTCTCATTGAAATTACCGCTAATATTTGCATTAATAGCCTTAAAAATGGAAATAAAATATTACTAATTGGTAATGGTGGAAGTGCAGCTGATGCCCAACATATTGCTGCAGAAATTATTGGAAGGTACAAAGAAGATCGAAAAGGCTTACCTGCTATCGCATTAACTACTGATACATCTGTCATTACGTCAATTAGCAATGACTTTGGATACTTATCTGTATTTACTCGTCAAGTAGAAGCTCTAGCTAATAAAGATGATGTATTAATTGCTATCAGCACCGGTGGAAGTAGCTCGAATATAATTAGCGCAATAAAACTTGCCAAGGAGCTTGATTGTAAGACTATTGGCTTTAGTGGTAAAGATGGTGGAGTTTTTAATGATTTATGTGATGTCAACCTTTTGGTTGCCTCTCAAGATACCCCAAGAATTCAAGAAATGCATATTTTAATTGGGCACATATTATGTCAATTGATTGATAATGCTTTCATTGACTCACACTAATTTCACCAATTACACTGAGAACATCTTTCGCCTTAATAAGCTTCATGCAATTATGATGTCTTAGTGGACAACTCCTCTTCATGCATGGTTGGCAATCCAAATTTTTTTTGATCACAAAACTATTCTTGTTCATCCACTGTGAAGTTTCATTATCTTTTGTTGGACCAAAAATTGAAACAGTAGGAATTTGAAAACACGCTGCCAAATGCATTGAACCGCTGTCGCCAGTAATAAACAAATCAAGATTTGAAATATAGCTCATTAACTCAGAAATACTAGTATGGGATGCCAAATTTTGATAATTAGTAACTCCTTTTTCAATTAAATTTTTTTCTATATCTCCTGCGATATCTTTTTCACCCGGCCCTCCAAAAATAAAAATATCATATTCAATAGATAAAGCACTGGCAACATCTGCAAATTCATCTGGATACCAACGTTTGGCATCCCCATATGAGGAGCCAGGATTAATACCTAATATTTTATTTTTTCCAGATTCATTTTTTTTTACATTATGCAATATTAATTTACCTGGCCTAGAATGAGAGCTTAGGCAATCATTAATGAAGTTATTATATTTTTCGACTTGATGTCCTTTAGTGTATTTTTTTTTATCAAATTGAAACTTACTTTTAGATGAGACACAAAACTTTATTAATTTTGAGCGTAGAGAGCCTCTAAAAGAAAAAAATGCATCAAACTGACCAAGATCTGTTAAAAGCTGAAATGTGCTTTTGAAAGTTTTATCTAAAATATAAGTTTTAAAAACCTTTGGATGGCCTTTAATAGCCTCAATTGCAATAGTTGAGCCAACTAAAGTGATTTCAGCATCACTAAAATGATTCTCCAAATTTTCAATAGCTGGAGTAGTCATAACAGCATCGCCAAGCCAAGTAGGAAGCTCAATCAAAACCTTCATTTAATTAACTTATAATGTTTTTTACTTAGCTCAAGCCCAAATAACAATTCAAGCTTAATCATTCGTCGGTGTTTTTTTTGTTTTGTATTTAATTGATAATTAGCATCAGCTTCATAAACACCCTTCTCTTTTGGAAGCCAATTTAATACGCAATGGGGATGAGTCCCAGTAAACTTTTTGATAATAGACTGATCTATTTGAGAGTAATCAATCTTGATAGCAGACTTACCCCAGTATTTTTGAACTTTTTGACTTTTAAGGTTCATTTGTTCTTCACTTCGAACCCACCCATAATGATAACAATGGGCGCCTACTTTTTTTGCATTAGGATACCTTCCTTTCTTATTTCCATCTAGAACGAGCCAAAATAAGCCATCAGGAGCATATGACCTTACTGAGCTCTTAATGACTCTCGCTTCAGATCGATACCAGCCAGGTGATTCTAGAAGACTATTAGAGTTCCCATAGAAATGGTAAAAATCAAAAACTAAAGCTTCCACATTTGAGTCATTTAAATGCAATTTCATTGACTCTTTAATTTTTTCTAAATCATTTTCATGATAGATCTCATCTCCTTCAATATAGAAAAGCCAATCTCCCGTGCAATTAAACTGAGCTATCATTTTTTGCTGCCCGTATACATAGCCCTTATTTTGCATTAGATCATTCCATTTAGATTCAATAATTCGAATCTTTGGATTATCAATTGCAAGAATTTGAGACAAGGTATCATCTTCACTTTCACCAACATTTATTACAAATTCATCAACAATTGACAAAATAGATTTTATTGACTCTAAAAATGGATAGCCTAATATTTGCCCATTTTTAATAAATGTAAATGCACTAATTTTCATACTATTTTTTGAATTACCACTTCTAAATTTGAAGAAAGAACGCCTTTAGATTGACTTGAAATTGATCTTATAAATTTTTCAGTTAGAATATGAAACAAACGCCTTATCAATCTAGAGGGCATCTTAAGTACGTTATGTCTAAAAATAAAAGGTCGTATATCCCCTCTATACAATATTACCTTTAAATCAGAGTTGTAACACCAGTAATTAAGCTTAGGCAAAGTAACAACATTACAATGAGTTACATCTCCGTGCTGATTCCCTAGCCCCAAAGGACTTGAGCCATTTGGAAACCTCAAAAATATTGAACCAGTTTCTTCCAAATGAACTTTCATTTCTGAAAAAAACTCTTCAACTGCATCTGAATTAATATGCTCAATAACATCAAATAATATTATTAAGTCATACTTTGATTTTTTATCTATCTTGTCAAGTGAGGTATATGCAGTAAAATTTTTATCAATAGCTAAGTCAACTAAATTTTGATTTGACTCAACACCAACATAATTAAATTTAAGGCGAGTTGCATAACCAAGAAATGAGCCATTACCAAAACCAATTTCTAAAATTTTAGAAGACTTCTTTAATTTTAATAATTTCACAATATTATTAAAATAAGCCTCTTCTAATTTAGAAGTCTTAGCGAAAGAATCTTTATCCCAATTCTTCCAATCTATATATGTGTTATTTTTACTCATTACTATTTAAAAAATATTAATTATCTTTAATTACAATATTACCAATATCTTTACTTACAAAAGACAAATAATCATTTAAATTTTCTTTTGTTATCACTACTCCTATTGTTTCATTTTCAATTTGGGCTTTTGACTCAAAAATCTCTTTAAATATTTGATTGCTAACTTGGGGCTTAAAATGCCAACCATTATCAATAAAATTATTTTCCTTTTGAGTAATATTATTTAGCCCATAATAAGACCAAACCTGGGCCTCAGTATTATTAACTAGTGTCGATATGGCCGAAAAATACTTATTCTCAATATCTTGATATTTGGAGAATAAGTAATAAAAAGACGCATGCTTTGGCAAAATTATAAAAATATCATCCTTAGTTCCTAACTTAGCTAATTTAGCTACCTGTTCAGATGAATAAGATTCAAAATTTGAAAAATTACTTTTATCCAAATTATTTAATACTCCCGAACTATTTAAAGATAAATTAAATCTAAGATTAGGATTGCGAGAATTTTGTTCCAAATGCTGTTTATTTAAATTCTCTCCCCTAAGAGATTTGATAACATGCTGAATTGATCTAATTGTAATGTCGCTATTAAAATATTTATTAAAAAATATACTACTCTCTAATTCTTTTAAATAGGTTTGATATCTGGTATTAATTTCACTATATTTCTCCCTACTCTTATTCGAAGAAAAAACATCAAAACTGTAAATAAAAAAATTACCCTGCTCTTTTACCTTAGATGCAAGAAGTCTATTCTCAGACAAAGTTGCACCATCAATCTTTATATTATGAGTTTTTTTGTCTGTGATATTTTCTACTACTTTAGGATTAACCCTCGCCATTCTTGAGCTACCGATTAGGTAGTAATAGCCATCAGAATGAATCCTTGCATTGGTAACATTTGGATTATTAAACATTGTTAAATTTTTAACAAATTTCGCATCTCTTGATTGGTAACCATATGGATCAATTAAATAATTCATCACACTAAAAAGACAAATTGCTAATAAAAATGAAAGGAATAATTTTAATATATATTTTTGATACAAAATCAGCCCTAAAAGTTAAAGTAAATAAAGTCAACATTTTTATCTAAATTCATTAAAGATATAGTAAATATGGAGACAATGAAAAACACAATTTGATTATTAGGCTTGTAAAAACTAATTATCTGATTCGAGTTTTTAAAAAATAAACATGTAAATAATGCGACAAGTAACCACAAAGTAATTTCAGTATCACTATTAAAGTTAAAAAAAACCTCGCCAGTTGCTATCGAATTTCCTTCTAAAAAAATTATATTCTGAAAAATACTTGGTAATACTACTCCTGAAAATCCAAACATCCCTTTTAAAACCTTTACAGCATCTTCCCATTGTTCAGCTCGAAAAAATATCCAAGATATATTTATAAAGTTAAAGGTTACAAACCAAGCGACTAACTTATTTAATTTAACCCCAATATTACACCAAACCCTATGAAAAATAATTGCAAATGCATGCAAAGTTCCCCATAAAATGAAAGTCCATCCAGCTCCATGCCACAATCCTCCAAGTAAAAAAGTGGCAAACAAATTACAATACATTTTGAAACTACCTTTCTTATTTCCGCCCATAGGGATATATACATAATCCCTTAAAAATCTTGAGAGTGTTATATGCCATCTTTGCCAAAAATCTCTAATATTTGTTGCTTTATAGGGGCTATTAAAATTTAATGGCAATTTAATATTAAATAAAAGAGCAGCACCTATGGCCATATCTGTATACCCAGAAAAATCAAAATACAATTGAAAGGTATAAGAAAGCGAAGTTATCCAAGCCTCTATTAAGCTCAATTTATCTAAAATATCAAATCCATTTGAGGCCCAAATAGAGAAAGTATCAGCAATAACTACCTTTTTAAATAGTCCTATTGAAAAAATAAAAACACCTAAGTAAATATTTTTATAATTTATGAACTTACTCCTTTTTGTAGTAAATTGAGGCATCATTTCTTTATGATGCACAATAGGGCCTGCAATTAACTGAGGAAAAAATGTAA
>Ga0233427_10000601_pt1 | contig 44618 bp, 39 predicted proteins | sample SI_118_April2016_5_FD_179885 | JGI IMG/M metagenome (GOLD analysis project Ga0233427, IMG submission 179885) | Seawater microbial communities from Saanich Inlet, British Columbia, Canada - SI_118_April2016_100_MG | ecosystem: Environmental > Aquatic > Marine > Inlet | place: Canada: British...
AAAACACTTGTTGGGGGGGGGGGAATAGCTATATTATTCAGTCGAGACCGCGTTGCGCTCAGGCAATCTAGTCAAAGCCAAGGAATCACTAGATAGGGAAAGAATAAAAGCAACCACAGCACTAACGTGCGCGCGCGAAGTGTAGCCATATCCAGCATTATCACGATTTGGCTGGTAGTAAAAGCTGCCGTCAGTACATTGAGCCATGGTGAACCACCAGTGATTTGCCTCAATCAAAGCGTTGAAGGACTGCTTATGACAATAAGCTCCTAGAGCCCCTAGGGCCATACCCATAATTGGAGAGGCGTGTGTGTCGGGAAAACTCTCTGGATGTTGACCAATTATTTTTGCATACATATCTGCTTTTCCAATATGCCCCTCAAAAGGACTCATAGCGAAAGCGATAGCTGTGGCCCCAGTTCGCCCCATGTCAGCCCAATTCTCATCTCCAGCCGATTCGTCTGCATACCAAACATAGAAATTTTTCCCGCTAGCTCGCTCAAGAAAATCATAAGCAGCCATATGTCGTTCTGGGTTCACCTCTATTCCGCAGAGGCTCATCAACGAAAATGCTAGCGCGCCTTGAGCTGTTAACATGGCAATCGGACCATACCCTTCGAATCCTGGGTTATGGCCCCAGCCACCATACGAATCCATGTCATTTTGCGGATAGGAGCTAGGGTGAGACTCCTTTGACTTTGGATTAATCTGCTTTTTACTCACATATTGGCTATCGATTAAAAACTCATATATTTGCTGAAGTTCTTTAAGAACCCATTTCTCTTCGGAGCGTAAATAGTATTCACTTAGAACAATAGCGGCAGCCATGTATCGCCAATTAATAAGAGATGACTCATCCTGCTTGCTAGTGTTTTTCGCATGGAATTTAACATTTTTCAACATCGCGCTTTTATGAGACTTCTTATCACTAGACATCAGTGCAAGTGCAGCAAATGTGTCAAAGGATGGGATGCCCCAAGATCCGTCTTTCCCCTGCAGTGAAACCAGCGAATCGAGTAATTCTTCTAACATCTCATCTCTAACATTTTCTTCAAAAAACTCTCCGCGCTTTGTCCCTACATTCAATTTAAAGCTTTTGCTTTTCTCTTTACGAAAAACGCTCACCTCTAATTTCCCGGCACCCTGAGTAGACTGCGCCTCGCGCAAGGCTTTTGCGAAATCGAGGATAGGTCCCTCGGCCCCGAAAACTTCCATCCCATATCCATTTTGGTGAGGCGTTTCAAAAAGTTTTCCGCCAGCTCCAATGATAAAGTCACCCTCTTTTATTTTGCCAAAAGCTGGGGATCGAGGGAAAACGTATCTAACGAAAAGTGAGGTCGGAACGTCCTTTATTAACTCTACTCGGATTCCGGTAATCCCACAATTGTAAAACCATCCTGGCACATCCTTGTCTGGGCCCGTTTCTACCGTTTGATTCCAAGGGGAACCACCATCGGTGTAATGAACTTGCGCTCTGCAGTAACCTGATAAGGCAACTAAAGCAGCGCCTGCGGCAATAAACTTCAGCGATGTTTTCATTGCAAGCATTGTACACAAAATATTCCGACCTATGATTTTACTTTAAGCTACAAAGCTACGACTTCCTGCGTCTAAGCTGTTATTATTAATAAATGCGCGCAATTAGCTGGAATGTGAACTCACTACGCACACGTTTTGAACGTGTAGCTGCTGTTATTAATCGTCATCAACCCGATCTCCTCTGCCTGCAAGAAACTAAAGTTACCGATGAAGACTTTCCGCATGACGCAATCGAAGAACTCGGCTATATCGCCGAGGCACATGGTCAAAAGACCTATAACGGGGTCGCCCTCATAAGTCGGGAAGAATTAGAAGACGTGCGTATTGGTTTTGACGGCGACCCCTGCCCTGAACAGGCGCGCGTGATATCAGGCATATGCCAGGGCATCCGCTTTATTAATGTTTATGTGGTGAACGGCAAAGAAATCGGCACCGACAAATATGAATTGAAGATGAAGTGGCTGACTGCACTACGTGAGTGGATAGATAGTGAGTTTAGTTCTGATGAACCATTAGTGGTTTTAGGAGATTTCAACATAGTGCCAGAAGAACGTGATGCTCACGACCCAGATAAGTGGCGCAACATTCACTTCTCCCCAGACGAGGTTGCGCAATTTAATGCCCTCAAAGACTGGGGCACCATTGATTTATTTCGCTTACATAACGATGATAATCACGTATTTTCCTGGTGGGATTACCGCCGCCAAGCATTTCGCTTCGACCATGGCCTGAGAATTGACCTGGCTATGGGCACCGAACGTGCGGCAAAAGTGTGTTCATTTGCCGCTTTAGACCGCAATGAGCGCAAAAAAGGTGATTTTGAAGCTAAGCCCAGCGATCACGTGCCACTAGTCTTAGATTTTTTATAATCTGCAAATTCATAATAAATACCGATTTATAGGTATTTATTTGCAGGAGGGGTTTGTTGGATATATACTACACTAAAGTCTCGTAGACAACCTACCCTAATTCACGACTTCAAATGAAGAACAACACACTCTTAAAAGGCCTCGCATTAGCATGTTGCGGCTTACTTACACTTAGCCTATTCATCACTTCTTGTGGCCAACAGGCTTCCACTGCGGCTAGCGCAGGAGCTTCTAATAGCATTCAAAAGCTAATGAGCGCCCGCAACCTAACCGAAGCAGATGTTTCTGCTGCACTGCAGACCTACACTCCAACTGGTGTACATGACGAATACATGACGTTCGCGTCTGGCGGTCACGGCGGTAACGTTATCGCAATCGGCGTGCCTAGTATGCGCATCCACAAGTACATTGCGGTGTTCGGTCCGGAACCTTGGCAAGGCTACGGTTACGGTGACCAAAACGATGCAATCATTGCAGGTGGTAACTTAGAAGGCGAAGACCTTTCATGGGGTGACGTTCATCACCCAGCCCTTTCTGAAACTGCTGGTGATTACGATGGCGAGTTTTTATTCGTTAACGATAAAGCCAACGCACGTATCGCAGTCATTGACCTTAAGGACTTTGCAACCAAGCAAATAATTCAGTCAGGACTAATTGAAAGTGACCACGGTGGTTGTTTTGTTACTCCTAACACAGACTATGTAATCGAAGGCGCACAATACCCTGCCCCACTTGGTGGCGCATATGCACCAATCGAAGAGTACCGCACTAAATACCGTGGCGCTGTCATCTTCTGGAAATTCGATCGCGAGGCCGGTCGTATTGTAAAAGAAGATTCATTCGCAATTGAGCTTCCACCTTACATGCAAGATCTTGCTGACGCTGGCAAGCTATCGACAGACGGATGGCTGTTCTTGAACTCATTCAATACTGAAATGGCGTATGGCGGCAACCTCGATGGTGCACCACCGCTCGAATCAGGCGCTTCGCAAAACGATATGGATTACATGTCTATCATCAACTGGCGTAAGGCAGCCGAAGTCGCACAAAACCCGGCAAACACTTCAATGATTGCTGGCATGCGCGTCATCTCAATAGATACTGCGATAAACAACGATTTGTTGTTCGAGGTTCCTGAACCAAAGAGCCCGCACGGCTGTGACGTTACTCCAAACGGTAAAGAAATTGTTGTTTCGGGTAAACTTGATACTCACGCCACTGTTTACAACTGGGATAAGATGAAGAGCTTAATCGATGCTAAAGATTTTACCGGCAAAGATTCGTTCGGCATCCCTATCCTTGATTTTGAAAAATCAATTCGTGGTCAAGTGCAAATCGGTCTCGGCCCACTGCATACACAATTCGACGCCGACGGCTTTGCATACACTTCGGTATTTATCGAATCTGCTGTAGCGAAGTGGTCGCTTGCCGACCTAAAGGTGGTTGAAAAATTACCTGTGCATTACAACATCGGACACCTTGTTGCTGCAGAGGGTGATACTGTTAGCCCTGACGGCAAATACGTTATCGCCATGAACAAATGGGCGATTGACCGCTTCGCCGGTGTAGGTCCGTTGTTACCACAAAACTTCCAGTTAGTGGGTATCGAAGGCGATTCAATGCAATTGCTTTACGACATGCCGCTTCCTTTAGGTGAGCCGCACTATGCGCAAATGATTAAGATGGATAAGTTGCATACAGAGAAAACTTACCCTGTAGGCACCAACCCTATTACTAACAAGATTGACGCCTTTGCTGTTGAAGCTGGTGGGGAGCGCATCGAAAGAAAAGCTGATGGCGTCCACGTTTACATGACTGCTATTCGTAGTCACTTCAAGCCTGACACTGTAACTGTTAAGAAAGGCGACACTGTTCACCTGCATTTAACGAACATTGAAACAGCGCACGATGCGACCCACGGTTTCTGTATTGACTCGTACAACATCAACGTGTCACTTGAGCCTGGCGAGCACTCAAACATGACTTTTGTCGCAGATCGATCAGGTGTATTCCCGATGTACTGCACCGAATTCTGTTCAGCGCTACACCTTGAAATGGCTGGTTACTTCTTAGTCGAAGACTAATCCGCATTAACCGAGAGGGCGTCGCGCGTCGTCGTCCTCTCATCCTTCCTCTCCTACTAGCAGCAAATGATGAACCTTAAGCGCTTACTCATCGCCTCACCCTTTATTGGGATGTTACTGCTATTAATCAGCTCGATTATTCCCGCCGCTGCTCAAGCGGGACACAGCGATCAATTATCGCCATTGCCGCTAGCGCCGAGCAAGCCGCTTGATGGTATTCAAATCAACAATCGCGCAGAACTGTTGCAGCAATTGCAACACGCTCCTAACAACAGCACTTTAATATTAGCTCCAGGTGAATACTTAGGGCCGATTACCATAGAACGCGGGATTACTTTATGGGGGCCCGAAGACGCTGTTATCATGACAAATGGTGAAGGAACTACAGTTCGCTTGCATGGCAATAACTCTGCAGCTCTTGGTTTCACCATCATCGGTAGCGGCACCCGTTACGATCTATTAGATGCCGCTCTAGAACTGCACGGCGATGATTTGCGCGCTCAAGGATTGCGCATTCGCGAGGCCACTTTCGGCATCATCGCCAATGAATGCAAGCGAATTGTGATTAATGGCAATGAAGTTATTGGCACCGGCCAAAAAGCAATGGGGCTACGTGGCGACGGAATTCGTATCTGGGAGACATACGACTCTGAAGTTAGTGATAATCGCATGCGTGCCGCTCGTGACATGGTAGTTTGGTATTCGAGCCGCAATAAGGTTCTTCGTAATGAAGTTCATGGCTGTCGTTATGGCACCCACTTTATGTACTGCAACGACAATCAAGTTGTCGACAATATTTATATTGGTAATGTGGTTGGACTCTTTTTAATGTACACCAACAACATTTTAGTGCAGAATAATTTACTTTCCGATTCGGGGGGCAGTGCAGGCATTGGGCTGGGCATGAAAGAGTCAAGCGACGTCAAAATCATTGACAACCTATTTTTTGGCGACGAGCGCGGCCTTTACTTCGACAATTCGCCTTTCAATGCCGGAACCACAATCGAAGTCATTGGCAATGAATTTAGATTTTCATCAATCGCAATGGCTTTTCATGACACTCCAAAAGGCATCATAATCAAAGGCAACACATTTCGCGACAACTGGTCGCTACTAACGATTGATGGCGGTGGTGATGCGCTAAAGGCAGAAGTAAGTGGCAATCAATTCAGCAACTACCGTGGCTACGATTTGGATGGCGACGGAATTGGCGACATCCCCTTCGAAGAACGTTCAATTTCTGAAAAACTAATTTCAGGGCGCCCATCTCTCTCTTTCTTTCGTGGCACACCAGCTGCCGGCATGCTTGAAGCTGTCGGACGCTTGCTACCTTTATATAAGCCTAAACCGCTGCTGAGAGATTCGCAGCCAATAATGTAATCATCATGCAAATAAAGGTAAATAATTTAGAGAAGAAGTTCGGAAAACAAGTCGCGCTTGACAAAATTGACTTAGTGTTCGAAAACAGCAGTCGCACCGCTTTGGTTGGGCCAAATGGTTCTGGCAAATCTACATTGATGCGTGCGTTGATGGGCACGATTCATTGTCAGGGCGACGTTTACTTCAACGATTTGCTACTGAAGCGTCCGCCGGCACTTGATCACACTATTGCTTACATTCCGCAATTTGCGCCACAAACTCGCGCACCAGTTCAAGACTTACTTGACACAGTTTGTTGTTTACGCGAGCTAAATCCAGACTTGGTTATGGCATGCGCCGACGAATTAAACTTCGACCTTGCTGCCAACCTTGAAAAAGAAGTCGGTAACTTATCTGGGGGAATGCGCCAAAAGTTGATGATTTCAATGGCAATGGCCGCTCCGGTTGACTTACTAGTAATGGATGAACCAACTGCCAGCCTTGACTCAGAGTCGCGCTCGGCCTTCATGCAGATGTTTGATAGGGTTACAGCTGAGACAACAGTGATACTTGCTAGTCACCGCTCTGACGAATTGCGTAGCTTGGTTGATAATATTGTGCTGTTGCGCGAAGGTGCCGTCGCCTACCACGGTGACGCACGCTCGTTCTTAGCGCGCAGCACGCGCACAGTAATTGAATTACGCTGCGATGAAAACGGCGGGCACGATTGGTTGCGCGATATGGGATTCAAGCAGGTGCATCCACAGCAATGGGTCGGGGCGTTTCCTAGTGACAATAAAGAGCAAATTCTTAACACTCTCGGATGGAAACGCAAGCCGTCAGTACATGACATAATTGTTCACGACGTTGAGCATGTTGAATTTGAAAGCAGCGAAAACTGTGAGAAGGTGTGCAATGTTTGATAGTCACTTTCGCAGTGGCTTCACACTATCACCGATAGTGGTGCTTACCTTAATTGTCGGCGCAATCGTGGCATTCGTCGTGGTTTCAAACCGTCAAGTTCCAGAGGGGCCAGTGCCTGTCGTATGGGACAAAACCGCTTGCGCACATTGCGTGATGCACCTCGGCGATCCGCGTTTTGCAGCCCAACTTACAACGACCAGTGGTGACACCTTCTTTTACGACGACCCAGGCTGTTTGTTTTTACATCGTCGCACATTACTTGAAACGAGCACAAAGATTCATGCAATGTGGTTCTGCGACATGAACGGCAATGGCTGGCTTAGCCAGCAAGACGTTGCATTTCTCGCCACAGAAGGGTCGCCGATGGACTTCGGCTTCGGTGCTATCCAGCGTGGCTTCCCTACTGAAGTATTACTCGAAAATGTTGACCGAACATTCCTAAAGCGATGAGCACCTCAAACACCTCTGAATTTCGTCGCCAATTCGCCGCTGTTGCAGCACTCGAAATGGCCGATGGCATCCGCTCGCGCTGGCTGTTGTTTGCCACCATTATCAACTTTAGTTTAGTAGGCATTTTCGTATTAGCTGGCATGCATGAATCGCAAGTATTTGGCTTCACCGGCATGAGTCGCGTTTTGTTTTCATTCTCGCACGCTTTAGTAGTTGTACTTCCATTACTATCGTTGGCGGCAGTCGGTCCAGTCATCAGCCAGGCACGTAGCAGTGGCACTCTCGAATTTTTATTTAGCAACCCACTGTCACGTTCTACGTTCTTCCTTGCTGTAACCCTAGTTCGTTTATTGCTACTTGCCGGACCACTATTTTTAGCATTCGGCGCCTGTGCAATAATTTCACGCATAACTTTCGGTGAACCGCTCGACATTGAACATCTAGTCCGCACCCTTAGCGTTTGCACCGCCGAATTAATTGCCTTCACCGGCATCGGGATGTTCCTGTCAGCCACAGTCCGCCACCCTGGGCGCGTCCTCATTGGCATTCTCATTGTATGGGTGCTGTCAATTGCACTGCTCGACTTAGCTGTCATCGGTTTACTTTTAGAATGGCGCCTCGATCCACAATCGGTATTTTTACTTGCTGCACTCAATCCAGTGCAAGATGCGCGGCTTGCATTGCTCGCAGGTGGCAGCCCTGACTTACCCACACTCGGACCAGTAGGCTTTTTCATTGCGAACCGTTTTGGCGGTGGCTCTTTACTCGCTGTAGGCCTACTGTGGCCTATTTTTCTCGGCGCCACTTGCTGGTGGGCCGGACTCCGCTCTTTCCGTAAACACGACTTACTCTAACATCCACTCAAGCACATGAAAGTCGCCCTCGAAAAATTCGAAAACTACCTCGATAGCCAAATTACATATCGGGCTCGCATATTATTGGCATTTCTTACTATTCCTTTATTTGCCTCCTTCTTAGCGCCACTCTGGAACATTACGATGTTTGCACCGCAGTACCCTGAAGGTCTTTCTATCGACATCTACTCATATCAAATCGAAGGTGGGCATGGTGGGCATGACATCCAGGAAATTAACACTCTAAACCATTACATAGGGATGTCGCCACTAGACGAAGTTCTGCTTAGCGATCTCAACTGGATACCTTTCGTCTTTCTATTTATGGCCATTATCGCTCTCAGAGCAGCGGCGATTGGCAACATTCGTACGCTGATTGATTTGGCGGTGATTAATGGTTTTTTGTCATGCCTACTAATGTATAGGTTTATTTTCCACCTTTACACCCTCGGTCATACTCTCGACCCCAAGGCGCCGATGAATGTCGAGCCTTTCTTGCCAGCTATTTTTGGCACCAAACAAATTGCCAATTTCACTGTCACCAGTATGCCACGGCTAGGCTCACTTTGTGTGCTGCTTGGCGTCGGTGGCGTGATGGCTATTACTTTTTGGCATCTGTACACCGGATACAAAAACAGTAAAACAAAGAAACCGTCCTCTTAATCAACAATGAAAACACTCTCAATCATAATCCTTCCTCTACTTTTAATTCTCGCTGCTTGTAGCTCTAAAGCGGAGCCAACCGACGTAGACAATAATACCAACGCAACGGATACCACTGCCCCTGTCGTGGACGTCGCAGTCGGTGCCAAGTTCTTCATGAACACTTGCACCCCATGCCATGGCGCAACCGGCCGTGGCGATGGCGCGGCATCTGCAAGCCTTGACCCGAAACCTCGCGATTTTTCCGATAGCGCGTGGCAAACATCCATTGATGACGAATACCTTAGTAACGTCATCAAGTATGGAGGAGCCGGCGTAGGCAAAAGCCCTGTTATGCCTGCCAACCCAATCCTAAACAGTGACCCTGACACACTCCTGAGTCTGGTCGCATACATCCGCACTTTAAAAGAGTAAAAAAATGAATTCACTTAAACATTTAACAATCGTTGTCGCCGCTATCACGGTCATCTCTTGTGCTAAGCAAGAGTCGGCTAATGCAAGCGCAGACGTAATAATTCCAACAGTCAATAGGTCGAATATTCCACCACTGCATCCTGAGAACATCGTGAGCCTAGCATTGGGGTCCGATGATCACACGACTTTAGTGGCTGCCGTTCAGGCTGCAAACTATGTGACCTCAGTAGCCGCCTCTGGGCCACTTACCGTTTTCGCGCCTACAAATGCCGCATTTAGTGCGCTACCTGCAGGCACGGTCGAGAACTTAGTGAAGCCAGAGAACCTGCTTGCGCTTCAAAACATTCTGCAGTATCACGTCACTACATCTGCCTTGGGCATTGACACTTTCAAAGATGGCCAAACTCTTGGCATGGCTAACGGAGAAAAAGTAACAATGACCATAAAAGACGGTAAAGTGTCTATTAACGGCGCAAATATCGTGGCTTCATTAAAAGCCTCTAATGGCATGCTGCACATCATTGACGCAGTATTACTGCCGCCTAGCGAATAATAATATTTGCTTACCAAAGGCCGTTTTTATCCTAATAACTAGGGTGAAAGCGGTTTTTTCGTGGACGTCATCCTTAAATACCCATTTTTCATTATTTTTGCCAAAAAGGTCTAAAGACCGACTCAACACATCTCCGATAAAGAATTGAACCTTACGGAACGGCGCCACTCGGTTGCCCTCCGCCATCCAACTCTTACGGAGAATAAAATAATGTTAAAACGAACAGCACAAGCCGGTTTTACAATCATCGAAATGCTCATTGTGGTCACAATTTTGGCCATGCTTGCTGGAATCCTAGTACCTGTACTAGAAGACGCAGCTCAGTCATCTCGTGATTCACGCCGTGCATCAGACCTAAAGAGCGTGCAAGCGTCTCTTGACTCATTCATGCGAGTAAACGGTGCCTACCCGGATACAAGCGGCAATTGGCAAGGCGATGCGGCCACTTACGGCTCATTCACTTACGACGCAGCAGGTTATATCCCAGGTCTAGTACCTAACTTCCTACCTGCTCTACCAAAGGATCCTTCACCGGACTTCCCTAACGCAACAACTGGTGGTTACATGTACCGTTCAGACGGCACTAACTACAAGTTTGTAACAAACGAAGGCCCTGAGTCTTACCCTGCTGGTAACCCATTCTACGACCCAGCACGTGCAGCAACTGCATGGCAAGTAAGCTCACCAGGCGGTTACAACTGGTAAAGCACTGCAACCGAGTAATCAGTCGTCAACGAAAGTTGGCGACTGTTTTCTCGTTTTAGACTTAAGTTCTTTTTGCGAATTATCCGATATACAACTATGTCAATTACTCAAACCAAGAGAAACAGCGGCTTCACCATTATCGAAATGTTGATCGTGGTCACTATCCTCTCGATGCTTGCCGGAATCCTAATCCCGGTTCTCGAAGGCGAAGCCTCAAACGCTAGGGATGCCCGCCGTGCTGCCGACCTGCGCACAGTTTCTGCTGCACTGGCCAACTACTATGAGCTTAATGGTAATTATCCTGATACAGGCGACACTTGGTTCGGTGATGCTCCGACTTACGGTAGCATGAGCTACGACGGTGCTGGTTATATCCCAGGGTTGGTACCTGATTACATCGGTGCCCTGCCTAAAGATCCTGACCAGAACTTTCCTAATGCAACCGACAAAGGTTATATGTATCGCTCCGATGGTCAGAGCTATAAGTTTGTAATTGATACTGCGCAAACCACTTTCTACACCAGTAACCCGTTTTACGATCCTTCACGTCCGATTACTGGATGGCAAGTATCTTCACCGGGTGGATATAACTGGTAAGTTGGTTTTTATAGAGTTCGACGTAACCAAGCTTATTGCGCTTAGCATTTTGGTGCATGCACATTATTCTGACACTATAATGCGTCGATGTTAAAGATTTACATTGGACTACTCGTTCTCTTTGCAGCTTGCGCACTGCCGCCATCCTCTGCCACCGACGAAGTAATTGCTAGCGTCGACAAGGTTATGCAGGCAATCAACCAAGCCTCACCGCAATTACTTGACGAGTGGATGACAGCTAATGCACTGGTAACAATGGTCACCGATGACGGTAAATCTCACGCCTCAACTCGAAGTGAAATGCAATCCTCGCTAATGAGTGGTGGTAAAACTAAATTCCACGAACGCACCTGGGGGCATCAAGTCAAAATCTCGGGTGGTTTAGCTAGCGTGTGGGTCAATTATGAATTCACTATCGATAACGAGTTTTCACATGCTGGAGTTAATGCCATCCACCTGGTAAATGTTGATGGCAAATGGTGGGTCAACAACATCACCTACAGTGTGCGCGATTGAGGTTTATGTGGTATGCTTAGCGGATGCTACTTCCCGCGTTATTGCTATCAATTAGCCTACAGCAAGGCGTCGTCCAACTCGATTTGCCTCACGGTCTACCTACTCAATTCAGCACTGTAGTTGAATTGCGTGGCCAGCGTGCTACTTTGATGTTGCAGCGTCGTTCTTTACGCGCTGAAAATTTCGTATTAGAAACTAGTATGGGACCGATAACGCAGATACCAGAGTCGCGAACTTACTTTGGTATAATTAAAGAAATACCCGGTGCGCTTGTTGCTGCAAGTTTAGAAACACGCGGCTTACTCGCTACCATCATCATGCCTGACGATTTAATGTTGCGCATGCAGCCAGACTTGTCTCGCGGCAATGGCTGGCACACACTTGGCGTTGCCGACGCGCCTCCTTTAGAGATGTGCGGCAGTGATGATGTCCACCTTAAAGAAGATGTGCATGACAACGGCGGACGCGCAACTAGTGTGCCGCCACCGAGCGGAGGAAGTCATTATTTGTCGCCCTACCCTTGGCAATGGACGATGCGTAAATCGCGAATTGCTTTTGATTCAACATATGATCACTGGGTGCGTGAAGGACAAACTGTGGCGGGCGTTACTGCTTCGGTTGAATATCAGTTAGCTGAAAACGATTTGGTGTGTAGCCGTGACGCAATGGTTAGTTATGAGTTGACGGGTATTATGATGCGCCAAACTCCATATTATCTCGGCACCACTTCTGGCGCTTTGCTTAGCGAGTTTGCTAATGACTGGTGGACCAATCAACAGCACATTCCATATGAATCCGTGGTGTTGCTAGCAGACTATCAAAACGATGGCATCGCCGGACTTGCTTATGTTGGCACGCTCGGCTCTTGGGGCTACGCCGGTTTGTTTTGGGATCGCGGTTACAGCCCTGGCATCATCGCCCACGAAGTCGGTCACAACTGGGGATGTGGTCACATCGACTGTTGGCCCTGGGGTGGTTCGGCGATGTGTGGTTCGTGGTTGCTTTACGGACCCGAATCCACCGACATCATTCAGTGGCGCGCTAATGATTATTTACAGCTGCCGATTATTGACCCTTATGAAACTCCCGTGCGCCCGTACGCTAACCCTGATTGGGTTGATGCCGACTCACAAGATGACAATTACTTTGATGTTTTAAGAAATGACTATGACGCCAACTTTGATTATTTACATATCAGCACTGTTGACCTTACTTCCGAGAATGGTGCGACTTTAACAATCACTGACGGCGGCCCCGGTGGACGCGATCGCATTATGTATCAACCTGACCGCACTAAGCTTGGTGGCTATACTGACACTTTCTGGTACACCGCGTCAGATTTTGGAGGACTTGAACACTCGACACCAGTGACTGTTACTGTCAACGAAAAAAGTTTACTCGCATCATACAAATTCGAAGAAAGCTCTGGCGTCACGCTTTCTGACAGCTCTGGTAACGAATTAAATATTTCAGCGACTGGGCCGGTTGTTTTCGCAGAGACGCATGACCCCAACACCATCGCTGAGTGCGATAATGATCCGTGGGAAAAGAGTTCTTTCTTTTTCGACAACAATATCCACACCGGGTTCTCGTCAAACAATCAAGGAGCTGTTAGCTCAGGCTTTACCACCAACCCTACTGATGGCACTTGGCTAGAATTAGATTTTGGCATGGCTACTACATTTGACGCCATACGCCACCTTGATCACGACTTGTCACGCCGCTGGATTGCGGCTTCAACGTTGTATTTCTCACAAAATTCTACCTTCGACTCTAATGATGTCGCAATTGAAATCTCGCATCACAGCCACGGACAAAATGTTGTTTACCCCTTTGATGAAGTGACTGCCCGTTACGTGCGCTGGGAAGTGACTTTGCAATACAACACCGCCTCTACCCAACACACTTTAGGAGGCAAAGAGCTTGCGTTCTTGTACGACGCCAACATCGTTGAGTTACCAGCACCTACCATTACTTTGTCGTCAAATTCAGCCGCCGCTTCACCTGCAAGCAATATAGTTGATGGCGACTATAGCACTGATTTCATTTCCGATGGGCAAGGTGTAGTAAGCACCCCACTCACCACCAATCCCGCAGATGGAACATGGGTTGAATTTGATTACCAGTCTGCAAGAAACTTCGAAGGTGCAAGTTTGCTGGACATAGCAAACAGTGGCGCTTGGACTGAAAAATCAAAATTGTGGTTTAGCAACTCTTCGATATTTTCTTTGTCAGACCCGTATATCAACTTATCTCACTCTAACCAGCAAGACCTACAAATATTTGATTTCCCTTCAGTGCAAGCGCGCTATATGAGATGGGAAATTCACGACAACGCTTTTTCATTTATCAACGACAACGGGGCCAGCGAGCTAACGCTGTTTGGCGACCCTGCGTCTAATCCACCATTTCAACGTCTTTCAGGACCTTTTGATGGCTACGTGGAAATTAGCGATAAGCTTAGGGCGTCCGCCGCCACTCCTGCGTCTGAAACCTTTACCTTAAATGTGTATATCAAACCACAAACCAATTTAATTGATGGAACATTGATTTGTGGCGTTGGCGACCCTGCTATCAGTAATGAACGCTTCTTTGAAATCTCAAACAACAACTTACATTTTGCAGGCTTTGATTTCGGAGTGGTTTTACCGTCTAACTCTTGGTCAATGTTGACAGCAACTTTTGATGGCGAGCTCTTAACACTTTATCTTGACGGCGCACCATTGGGCACTCGCACAACATCATTCACCAACAACTTCGATGCATTGCACATTGCCCCAGCTATCTCTAGCAACGACAACGCTTTCTACCGTGGCAGCATTGACGAATTTTCGGTCTGGAACTACCCCTTTAGCGCAAGTGATGTTCAGCAGCTAGTTTCTGGCGGACGCGCATCTGGCCCGTCTCCGCTTGACACCCAACGTAACATCGATGTTTCGCCACGGCTGAGCTGGGTGCCAGGGCTTAATACTCCGCTACATGATATTTACTTGAGTACCGATTATTACGCTGTTCGTGACGCTGACACATCATCAGTTGCGTACCAAGGTCGTCAGGCTAGCAACTATTTAGACCTGCAAAACTTAACAACAGGTACTTGGTATTACTGGCGCATTGATGAAATCCACAGTAACGGGGATGTTCTTGAAAGCGAAGTTTGGCGCTTCAAAACCAACTTGCCATGGACCACAACCGTCATTGAACAATTCGCCGATGGCAACAGCGGCGATCATCTAAATGGGTTAAGCGGTGGTAGCGGATTTGCTGCGCCATGGTCTGTGCCTCTAGCGAATGGTTACACGCGCTACAGTGGCAGCATCGGGGCATACCCATCAAATATTCCTTTCGTTGAGGCCGATGGTTACCTAGAACGTATTGCGACACCGTCCTTGCCGATGGAGGGCCAACGCCCACTTGACACTTCGGCATTAGACATCGACATGTCAAGTGACAGCCGCATATATGTGTCATTTGCTGTGCGCCTAAACGGAGCAAGTAGCAGCATGACTGCAATGGTTGGCTTGTTAGATTCTGTCACCGGCAATACGCTGCTTGGCGGCGTGAATGATGGCAAATGGACTATCAGTGGTGCGGCAGGCAGCACATCCGGAAGCAACACCTGGTACAACCAAACTAAATTTGTCGTCGTAAGAATAGACGCCAATGCCCAGGCAAATGACACTGTATACCTAAAGTACTATGACAGTGCTACCGAGCAAGTTCACCCTAGTGACTCATACCTAAGTGGCAGCGGAAGCGGCAATAACCAGTGGGATTTAATTGTAGATACAACCAATGACAACGGCATTTACGACCAGCTGTTCATTAAAGCCGGAGCAATTGGCACGACCTTCGGCACGCACAAAATAGTTTTAGACGAAATACATATTGGCCAGTCATGGACTGATGTCACTGGACTCTAAACCTGCTGCGATTACTTAACAACTATATCTAACATTCTCTGCAATGAGCGTTGAGCGCCTGCAAAGAGTTCGTCTGGGATAGTTACTTCATGCGTTTGTTGATGAAGTGCTTGCCAAAGTTTTTCAGGAGTGTTTAGCTGCATATATGGGCAAAGATTGCAAGCGCAACTAGCTCCGGGTGCCGCCAGATAAGTGTTTTGCGGAGCTTCCTTTTCTAAACGGTAAATCATATTGGCCTCAGTGCCGACAATAAATGTTTCATCGCTTGAAGACTTTACAAGTCGCAGCATTCCGGCAGTGCCAAGGATGTGATCGGAGGCCTCGCGAATTGGCTTTGGGCATTCGGGATGAGAAATAGTAATCGCAGTTGGATGCTCGGCCTGCATATCATTTAAAGTTTCAACCGAAAATAATTCATGAACTTCGCAAGCGCCGTTCCAGAGAATCATTTCTCGATTTAAAGTTTCGTTGAGCCATCCTCCTAGATGCATGTCTGGTACAAACAATATCGGCTGGTCAGCAGAAATTGATTCAACAACCTCTTTAGCGTTACCACTTGTGCAAATAATATCGCAAAGTGCTTTCACCGCCGCAGTGCAATTAACATATGCCACAGTAGTCGGGCGTTTACCCAACTTTTCAGTTAGGTGCTGTTGATACTGCTTAAGGTCAGCAGCTTTACATGATTCGGCTAGAGAACATCCTGCCTCTATATCCGGCACAAACACTTTGGCTTCTGGGCTGAGCAGCTTGGCAGTCTCAGCCATAAAATGCACGCCACAAAAACATATCGACTTAGCATCAGCCTCGGAAGCTTTACGCGACAGCTCTAAACTGTCGCCGACGAAGTGAGCTGCTTCTTGCAAGAAACCGTCTTGGTAACTATGAGCCAAAATCAAAATGCCACGCTCAGTCGCCCAATCGCGAATGGCAGAGGGCTCGGGCACTTGAAGTAAATCTAAATCTAGGGTGTCGTGTTCCATGACAGGGGCAATAGTTTAACTTTGCGCCATATATACATCGAAGCGTGTAGTCTTACCTTTTATGGCGTGGCTGACACCTTCGAGCAATGGCGCTGCATGAGCCGGGCGCTTCACCACCACCCTATTTGCCGGATAATTTAACGCTGCCTTTAATAATTCAATCTGATCATCGTCGCTGCCAACAATCTCTCTAAAAATTCGCATTTCCTTTTTCGCAAGCGCAGTCTTCTTTTGCGGAGGATGCATCGGGTCTAAGTAAATCACATCTGGCTTAAACTCAGCTACCACCACAAAATTCGAACCGCTAAGCAGCTCGATAGCATCTGCATTAACAACAGTCATCTTGTCACTCAACATTGGGCCGAGTTCTTCATCGGCCTGTGCACGCTGAAGACCATCCTGTAAAGCAACAAACACTTGTGGATGTCGCTCACAAGCGAGCACCGTCGCGCCTAGGCATGCTAAAACAAAGCTGTCACGGCCCAGGCCTGCAGTGGCGTCAAAAACTTTTAACTCGCCCATGGCCTTGTGAAGCCCTACTGCTTTACTAAGTGCCTGACTTTTTCCTCCGCCATACTTACGCCGATAATCAAGTTTGCCGTTCACGAAATCAATAATAATTTCGCCGGCGCTCGCCACTAGGCTGACTGGACTATCGGGGTGAGATGATGATGTCATAAAACAGCTCTTCGCTTAACTCAGCAGACAACTCGCTATGGCGCACGACATCTATTTTAAACATATACTCGAATACACCATTATTATAATTTTCTGAGTGCAAATGCAACGCGTAACGCGCACCACCCTCTGTGATTAAGAAAAAATCTGATTCGCGAAAAGACTCGTTGTGCTCTACTAAGCGAATAGAACCTACAAAATAAGCGGCGTCAAAGTCGTGTATTTCAGCAAGCCTCTGCCCTTTTGCAACAGTGGAAAAGGAGTCAACAGAATGGGATAATTTTCCATTTTGCGGCGAGCTAACATTTATAGACGTCGGCGACTGTTCAACCAACTTCGCAAACATATCGGCATTGCGCAATTGTGCGAGATACAACTCATCATCACCAAAAATTCTTTCGCCACTTTTGATCTCGCTTTTCTGTTCTGTATATGTGACGAGCCTGGCTTTTAAATCCAGCAATCGTTGCTCGGCATCAACCACGTCTTGCCAATATGGCTCAAGCTCTGACCAAGAACGAATGCCTTTTTGCGCATCCCCGCGCAGCAAAGCATAATGCTGTGATTTACTGTCTAATTCATCTAAGACGTCGGCTATTTCACCTTCGCATGTTTGGATGCCCTGATTCAATTGTAAGAGCTGCAACTGAAAAGCGGCTTGATATTCATCCTGCTTGAGTTGAGCGGAGTCAACAAGCTGTTGCTTAAATTCTTGAGCAGCTCGCATCAACTTTTGATCAGCAGGAATAGCGATAGACGCTATCTGAAATCCAGGATGGACAATAATTCCATCAGCGACGTTCCAGAGCAACTCGCCCTCTAGAGGTGCCGTGAGTTCCATTGACGGAACGACCCACTTACACTTGATCACCACCTCTGAGCTTTGTTCGACGTTTGCGACATAAGGAAGTTGCTCTACTGGCTCAACGATTGGCGCAGCGGCTGTGATTGGTAATTCTTGCATCAATTCACTTTCGTCTGAATAATAAACTGCATACCAAATTGCCACTACAGCTAAACACACAAAAGAAACCGTCGCATAAGGCAAAAACCGTTGCACATCGACCTTAACCATTTTTTCAACTGCAACTGGAGCTTCGCTCAAGTGCTCATCCATTTTCTCGTGACTTAAAATTTTCTCAAGCAACTCTACCACCTGTTCATCACTTGGCAAAGCTTGCCACTCATCATCAAATTCATCTAAGCTCTCCCAATCGCCGAGTTTGACGAAAGGTAATCGACGCTGACCAAGAACGGACTGGGCCATTTCAATAGTTTGCACACCTTCAGTGAAAGCTACAAAGCCATCTTCGCAAGACACCAAGTCTGAGACAGCTATTCGCTCAACTTTATCAAAAATACTATTAGCAAACACCAATACACTGCAACGCGCATCACCAAGAACCCATAAAGTTGACGGGAATTGAGAGGACGAGTTAAAGGGGATGTTATTCAATTTCAAAAGCCGCTGCCACATAGCTAAGCGCCTTATCTAGATGTTTGTTTGCGTGGAAGACGCTAGCCAAAGGCTGACCGGCGTCAATGCTGTCACCTACCTTAGCATGAATTGTCAGGCCTACACCATGGTGAACTGCTGCGTCAGCACGTTCTCGACCAGCACCTAACACAAAAGCTGCAAGACCAATTTGCTCGGCATCACACCTAGTAACAACTCCGCTTTGTTCTGCGACGAATTCGACCTGCTCTAGCTCTTGACTACCTCTCAATGCTACTGACAAGTCGCCACCATGAGCAGCAACGAGATCTTCCCATATTGAGAACGCTGCACCAGAGTTCAAGATTTCTTTTGCGGCCGACGAATCGCCACTAAGCTCAGCGACAAGTTCAACCAAATCAGCAGGACCATTACCTTGCAAGCACGCTTCGGCTTCTCTAACTTCAAGAGAATTGCCCACCGCGAAACCCAAGGGTTGCGACATATCGCTAAGTATTGCAGATGTTTTCACACCAGCGCCATTACCAACTCTCACAATCGAATCAGCAAGCACCTGCGCTTCGGCACGCGTTTTCATAAAAGCACCGCTGCCATATTTGACGTCCATAACCAACGACTCAATGCCTTCAACCAACTTTTTAGACAAAATTGAAGCCGTTATCAAAGCTACGGATGGCACTGTTTGAGTTTCGTTACGCACAGCATAAAGAATGCGGTCTGCCGGTGCGATTTCTGGAGTCTGGCCATTCATAAAACAGCCTACATCGGCCAATGTTGCACGAAGCTCATCAATACCTAAGTCGGTTCTAAACCCCTGAATCGACTCTAGCTTATCTAGAGTTCCGCCAGTAATCCCTAGGCCGCGCCCTGAAAGCATGGGCACCTTTTTACCCATTGCAACCCATAACGGCGCGAGCACCAATGACACCTTATCGCCAATGCCGCCTGTAGAATGCTTGTCGACAAATGGCCCTTCAATATCATTCCAGTCAAGTTTTATGCCGCTATCGACCATCGCCTTTGTCAAGTGGACGGTTTCGGCGTCGGTCATTCCCTTGCAAATAACGAAAGCAAGCCATGCGCCAATTTGCGCACTACTTATCTCAGAAGATATGACTCCTTGCACGAAGCCGTTAATTTGCTCAGCACTCTGTTCAATGCCATCGCGACGCTGCAGCAACCATTCTGAAATCATTTATTCTCCTACTACGATTTGTAAATCGTCGCCAACACTAACGCCGTTTTTGAATACAGCGTCAGCCCCAGTAGGATAAACACTAACCATAAATTTATTGTCATACAAATTGTCAAACCTGAATTCACCGTTCGAATTAGTAAGTAATGAATCTATACCAAGAAAAACCTCTGGCAAGCGATCGCTCACAAAATCTTCTCGTGGCAAGGCGCCCTTAATTTGCACGCCAACATTTGCCTGAGGGTCACCAGCGGCATTGACTACCCGGCCACTCACGGATTTACCCTTGGTTAACACGACTGACAATGATTGCGAATCGCCACCAAAAGTAATTGGCCCCAATAAAGCAGTGCCATGCTGCGGATGGTGAGCAATCGCATAAACGTCATCAATATCCTTCAAGTCTGAAAATTTGTAATTCCCTTCGGTGTCGGTACCAACGCTAATATCGCCACCGTAGGTCAACAGCCACAACTGAGTGTTTCCAATTGGGTTACCGTCGGAATCTGTGACAGTGCCAACTAAAGACATTGCCTCTTCCATTTCGACCCAAACGTCAATCTGCCCAGCATCAACTACTGAAATGCTTCGTGTAAAATCAGGATGGCGCACATTTACATTCCAGGATTGAGAGTCTGGCACTGCTGGCAGTACGAACATCCCGTCATCATCGGATCTCACAACTATAGCGCGTGGACCATGGGAGAAAACCATCGGGTGGTCAGTGGCTTTCCTGTTTTTACGACGGTTCGGCTTACCGGCAACAACAAAAGCTTTCGATACTGTATTTTCATTACCATCAATGACTTGGCCATAAACCTTGTGGGCCGGCTCAAGGAACACTTCAAGGTCACGCAAGATTTCTCCTTCGTCAACTACACCACCTGGTCGCCACACACTCATTTGATTTTCGAAGGCAGCCTCAATAATAAAAGGCCCTTGCGGAATTCCGCCAACAGCAAAACGCCCATTTTCATCTGATGTGGTGTAAACATCAATTTTCAAATCTATCTGCTTATCAACAAACTCTGGGGAATGAAAGTAACACACAACTTTAGCACCTTCAACAGGCAAGCCTTCAACGTCGTAGACGGTTCCCATTAGACCTGCGGCTGGAGGCAATACCAACTCAATTCGATGTGTTTGCCCGCCGAGCAACACCGTCGAAGTTTCCATTGACCCAGGAGCCGAATGCGCACTAGGATTTGCTATCACTCCGAGAAGTTGAGCACCATGATCAAACTCGAGGCGCACCAAACCGTCAACATTGGAGTGAGTATTTGTTTTTGACGGATTACCGGCGTCATCCCACTGCACATCTACATTAACTCCGGCAAGAATGCGGTCGGAATCACGAAGTTTCAATTGCACCTCGAAAACAGCTGGCTCACTAGTATCTACCTGCTGCGTGTTTTGCTCACTTTCGTCATTGGATAAACCAGGGAGTGTTTTTTCAGCGCAAGCAGCCGTAAACAAGCAGAAAAGTGCTACCATAGCCAAAGGAACGGTGTTTCGCAGTCTCATGACCACTAGGATACTCAAATTCCTATGGTTTTTTCGAATTATTGGCTCAAGAGCCATTTTTTTACGGTAATCTTAAGACAGCGATTAATATTTAATCGTAGCCGTGCATTAATTACATGAAATCCACTCTCCTAATCCCCGCAGTTTGCAGCATTGCACTTGCCGCTTCTCCACTTTTGAGCGCTCAATCCCAAGATGATTGGGTTGAATGGGGCTACGTTGACGGCACTGATGCTGGTGACAATTTCGGTAGCTCAATGCTACCGCTAGGCGACGTTAACAACGACCTCTACGAAGACTACCTCGTTGCATCTCCTAGAGCTGGATCTGTGTTGCGCTTGTCCGGAGAACTTACTATTCATAGCGGCCAAGACAACAGCATTATTGCGAGCATTGCTGGCACTGACATTGGTCAGCAAATTGGCTACAAGGTTTGTGTATTGGGCGAACACAACTCAGACGGTTTGCTGAAAATCGCTGCGTCCTCACCATTCACTAGCACATCTGCCGGCTTTTTCTCTGGCGTGGTCAACATTTACGCTTTTGACGCCGCAACTCTTAGCTTGACTTTATGGCAAGAAATACCTGGTGGAAACGCGGGAAGGATGTTCGGAGTTAGCATCGCAGCTCTAGACAATGACGCCGATGGCGACTTAGATCTGGCAGTTGGTTCACTCGGAGACAGCGCTGCGAATGGTAGCGCGCTTGACGGAAGTGTTAGCTTCTTCAACATCGACGACGTCATCGCTGATGACAACGGCACAACTACTCAATATGGTGATATCAACACAGGAGAAATGTTTGGCTTCGCCATGTGTTATGCAGACAATAATGGCAGCGAATCTCTTCTTGTTGGTGCGCCGTTTGCTGGCATGAGTAATGAAGGCGCTGCCATTCGCTTAAAACTAGATGGAACCAAGACCGTGCTACAAGACCCTTTGGCAACCCCAAATGCAAATCTAGGTTTTGCCGTGGCAGCAGGCGAGGACGTCAGTGGCGATGGCATTGCTGACTTCATAGCCTCCGCGCCTAACTCAGGAACCGGGAATGTAATCCTTTGGGATGATCCTCGAATACTCGGAACTGCCCTTAATGGCAGTAATGCTGGCGAAAAATTCGGATACAGCATTGCGATTACTGCTGACTCAAATTTTGATGGCAATGCTGATTTAATCGTTGGCGCCCCAGAAGCATCAGCAAACAAAGGGCGCTTCGCCGTCCACGATGTTTCGACTATGTCACAAACTGTTCTTTACACAGCTGACGGAAGTAGTAATCAACTGCTCGGCGCATCAGTATCCACTGGCGGCGATTTAAATCAATCGGCTAAATCCGAGGTTCTTGTTGGAGCAATTGGTAGCAACAACGACACCGGACGCGTTTATATCTATTCTCCACCAGAGCAAGACAGCGGACCTGTAGAACTCGAAGCTACTGGTGCATTCGAATGGGAAACTGATGTAACGCTTACCGCTACAAATTTGTCAGTGGGTGGCGGCGGCCTTCTTTACTGGTACATGGGCGCTCAAGCTGGACCGTCTACCTCTGCCGAAGGCTATGACCTCGATATTAGCGGTGGCGTCACATTGTTAGGCACCTCCGCTAATCCAGGCGTAACTACTGAGTTCATCTATAACATCCCGGACACAATGGCTGATGGCCAGTCATTGGTGTTTCAGGTCGTAGAAGACCGCAGTGGATTTATTCGCTCATCAACAATTGACGGTGGTATTGTCATTGACCCTGGTGTAACCATGTTTATCGATGGCGACCAAGCAGGTGGACAGATTCAGGTGCGCACCAAATGGGGAATTCCTAATAGCCCTGTGTACATTTACGGCTCCCGAGCAGTACCAAACGGCAATGCCATCAATGGTGCGCCTGATGGGAATTGGGATTTAAACCTCAGGAATGCCAAGGCTATTGGCAGCCCAGGTGACCAATCTGACCTGATAGGAAATTTTGTATCTGCACCGATTAACGTTCCTGCAGCTTTCAGTGGGGTTACAGCTTATTTTCAAGCCTACGACTGGGACTTCTTCGACCCTGCTCTGACGCGCGTGGTTCAGGTCATATTTCAGTAATAGCCTCAGAAAATAAGGGTTTTAGCGCAACCACAACTTAATCATAATGTATGATTATATGCCTTGCAATTAACATTGCTCCCTTAACCATGTTTAAAAAACTAATCCCACTCGCAATTTCACTTGGGTGCATTGCGTCCTCATCAGCTCAAGACTGGGTTTCTGGTTTCACCGTCAACGGCTCTACTGCCGGCGAAAAGATGTCTGCTGCACTTATTGCAGTTGGTGATGTCAACGGCGATGGCGTAGATGATTTCGTAGCCAGCTCACCTAAAGATAGCCTAGGCACTCTCCGCAACGGCTCGATTTCTTTATTCTCAGGTGTAGACGGGGCATTGATTACCAAACGTTACGGCGAAGAGCACGGTGAGGCTACCGGCAAGCAACTAGCCTATCTTGGCACATACAGCGATGATACTTTGGCCCTGTTCGCATCAAGCTCGCCTTTCTTCGCTTCAAGCACCGGCATGTATTCCGGAATCGTGCGTGTCTACTCGTACGACTTAACCACCGGCACTCTCGACCTCTACCTATCGATTGAAGGCTCGTCTGCCGGACAAATGTTTGGCACGGCAATGGTCGGTTACCAATATGACTCATCGCCAGACAATAAACTCGAATTAGCTGTAAGCGCGATTGGCCACAACGGACTTGATGGCGCAGTTTATGTTTATCAAATCGACGACACTACTCAAACAGCATCATTGCTCGAGATTGTTGAAGGCGCTGCCGGACAAAAAGAATTGCTTGGATTCAGCATTTCACCTGCCATTTTAAACGGCCTTCCAACCCTATTCATGGGCTCGCCATTTGCTGACGGCATGGCTACGCACAGCGGCGCTGTATCCGTGCTATCCAGCTCCAGCGGAGACCTGATCAACTTGGTCAACCCTTTCAGTGGTGAAGAAAATGCGCATTTAGGCTATGCGGTAGCAGCCGGTATAGATGTTACTGGTGACGGTGTGGCAGACTTCCTTTCGAGTTGCCCATCAATCGATAATGGCTATCTAATCACTTGGAACTCTGGCAGCACATACCGAACTCTTGAAGGCGTTAACGCTAACGAGGCCTTTGGTAGTTCAATCTCAATTGTGCAGGACAGCAATTTCGACGGATTAGATGATGTGCTAGTTGGCGGCCCACAAGCAGCAAGCAATCGCGGACGTGCTGCTTTGCACAGCTTATCTACACCAGACCAAACAGAGATTGTTAGTTTTTCTGGAACAGACGCTGATGATTTTTTCGGTACAACGATAGCATCTATTCCTAGCCCATCTCTTTCGCCTCTGCTGATTGGTGCTGTTGGTGACAATGATGGCGCCGGCTCAATCACTCAGCATTCACTTGATGTTGCCGACATTACCATCAACTCTATGGGCACTTACGAAGTGCTAACCGACGTGACTCTTCAGGTAAACGACTTATTTGATGGTGGCATGCTTTACTTTTACGTAGGTGAAAGTAACTCGCCGTCTACCGTCGGCAATCACGATCTTGACATTTCAGGCAATGTGCAATTATACGCGACATACGCCAACTCTGACTCTGTGGTTCATCAAGAATTCACTATCCCTGAAACTTACGCTAATGGCACCACTTTAATATTTCAAGTCGTCGAAGAATACAGCACACTGACACGCTACTCAGACCTTGTCGGTGGCACTGTTTATGTGCCTGAAATTACAACAATGATCAACGGTTCATTTGAGTGGTACACCGATGTCACTGTGAGAGCGAACAACTTGTTTAATGGTGGCACTGTTTACTACTATGTCGGTGAAAGCTATGGGCCATCAACATTCGGTGGGCACGACCTAACTATTTCTGGTAACGTTCAGCTGATTTCATCTTTTGTGAATACTAGTGCAACTGCTGACGTTGACTTCAGTATCTTAGATAGCTATCCTGCCGGCACTGAATTCTTCTTCCAAGTCGTCGAAGAATACGACACTCTAACTCGTTACTCAGATGTTAGCTACGGAACAGTCAGTGAGCCATCCGCTGAAATCATAACAACTGTCAATGGTTCATTTGAGTGGTACACCGATGTCACTGTGAGAGCGAGTAACTTGTTTGATGGTGGCACTGTTTACTACTATGTCGGTGAAAGCCATTCGCCATCAACATTCGGCGGGCACGACCTTGATATTTCTGGTAATGTTCAGTTGATTGATTCTTTTATGAATACTAGTGCAACTGCTGACGTTGTCTTCAGCGTCTTAGATAGCTATCCTGATGGCACTGACCTCTACTTTCAAGTCGTCGAAGAATACAGCATTCTAACTCGCTACTCAAACCTCAGCGGAGGAACAGTCAGTGAGCCTACCACATTTGATTTATCCAATCAAGGCAACACCGCTGGTGCTCAAATGGGCCTTCGGGCTGTTGGCGCCATTCCCGGAGCCGTTGTCAGCTTTTACGGAACATTGAACTCTACTATTGACCCTGTCAATGGCGCTCTAATTTCATCTGCTGTTACCGGATCTGGAGGTAGCGCAGTTATCAACATTAATGTGCCTGCAAGCATGAGTGGAGCCACTGCATACTTGCGAGCGCAAGACACGACTACCGGTGATAAGACTCAGATTCTCATCGTCGTATTTATTTAGAATTACAAACGAACGTAATCAAAATCGGTCGTTTGACCATTCAAACCTTTCGCCGGCGGAGCAATCCAGCCGGCGTATTTGCCTGGCTCGGTTACTGATACCATCAGCGAAGTTACGTATTTGCGATCATCGTTAATTGGCAACCAGTTGTCACGCTTAGATGCAAAACTTTCCTCATCGAGATGATTACCATCGATGTCAAAACGCAAGCCTGCGTAAATACCAATCGCGCGATTGAAGCGACGGTGAGGCAAGCGAAACTCAAAGTCAATGTTAGCTTTCGCAAGAATGCGATTCCAGTAGTCGACGCCCTTTTGATTATCTTCTAGGTAATCGGTACGCAACACTTCGTTAAGCGCATTACGCAATGGCACTTCTTCTTTGACCATCTTGCCATCAACCAATTTTTCAACGACGTAAGACTCTTGCATCGCGGTGTGCTCGTCATACTTCTTCTCTTCATATGCGCGCCCCTTCAGACCAGCAGCAAAGAAATTCGCCGAGTTTGAAGACACCTCGCCACCATAAAGGTCGGTAGATGAACTTACCCAAAAATTAATGTATTTCTGAATGGTCTCGAGAGGAATTACCCCATGCTCGGTAACATCAGCGTCAGGATATTTATTCATGATTTCGCAAGTGCGAGCAATCACACGACCAATACCAGTCTGCCCCACAAACAAGTGGTGCGCCTCTTCCGTCAACATAAACTTGCAAGTACGCGCCAATGGGTCAAAACCAGATTCAGCCAAAGCTAACAACTGGAACTTACCATCACGGTCGGTAAACATAGTAAACATAAAGAAGTCGAGCCAAGTAGTAATAGGCTCATTAAAAGTACCAAGAATGCGCGGACGGTCTTCGTTACCCGAACGGCGCTCGAGCAATTCGTCAGCTTCATTACGCCCATCTTTACCAAAGTAGCGGTGAAGCAAGTAGACCATCGCCCAGAGGTGACGCCCCTCTTCGACGTTTACTTGAAACAAGTTGCGCATGTCATAAAGAGACGGTGCTGTGTGTCCCAACAAGCGTTGCTGCTCAACAGAAGCTGGCTCGGTGTCGGCTTGAGTTACGATGATACGACGCAGGTCGGTGCGAAATTCACCAGGAACTTCTTGCCACGCATCAACGCCGAAGTGGTCACCAAACGGAACTTTGCGATCAGCAGCATGTGGCTCTAAGAAAATGCCCCAACGGTAATCAGGCATTTTCACATGCCCAAAGTGCGCCCAGCCATCAGACTCAACTGACACTGCTGTGCGCAAATAAATCTCGTTCTCTTCAAAATCAGTCGGCCCCATCTGGTGCCACCAATTTAGATAGTCAGGCTGCCACTTTTCTAGTGCACGCTGCAGTCGCTTATCCGAAGCGAGATCAACGTTATTCGGAATTTTTGATTCGTAATCTATTGTTGCCATGATTTATGTACGGTTATAGTCAAATTGAGGACGACTTGGAGTGCCGTAGCACTGCAAAGCACCTGTTTCGCCTACGGCATTCGGGCGCTGGAATATCCAGTTTTGCCATGCTGTAAGGCGACCAAAGATTTTTGTTTCTAAAGTCTCAGGACCAGCGAAACGTAAGTTAGCTTCCATGCCTGTAAGTGCATCAGGGCTATATGATGCGCGCTCTTCGAGGTAGATTCTTATTTCGTCTTCCCAGTCGATTTCGTCTAAAGACTCGGTGGCCAAACCAAGCGCTTCGGCATCAGCAGCAGCTACAAGGCCTTGAGAGTTTAGAGCATTTTCGGCTAACTCAGGGTTTCCTAGGAAACGGGTCTCAAGGCGAGTTAAACCGTTACCCATTAAGTAAGGGCCACCGTTCGCCATCGACACACCGAGGTTAACTTCAATATCTGCATCGTCGAGAACATAAAAGCGGTCGGCGGCAAGAGCCAGCTCTAGCCATGTGCCAGCAAAGGCGGTGCCCTCGTCAGCTAAAGCAAAAAATGACTTGGCGGTCATGTCATAGCGCTTTAACACGCGCTTAATAAACAACTGCACCTCGTCACAAAACCAGTGATTTTGATTAGACATTAATATCTGGTCAGCATCAAGCGCAACTTGCACATCGCCGGCAACGCGCACACTCACTACATTGACACCTTTCATGTTGACGCGCATTTGAACAAGTGCATCATCAAGTTCGCGGAACATCTTAAACATCCACCACTCGCTACCTTGCGCAAAAATTTCGCTTGCATCAGCGCTACCAACAGAACTTGGCAAGTTAAGAGTTAATTCACCACAGCGCGTTTCTTCGCTATATGTGAAGTCAACCATTGAGTACTTCAATGAACCCTCGCCGGCTTGGTACTCAACAGCTTTCAATTCTATACCATTACGCTCAGACTTATCGTCGACGCTATTTGCTAGGTTGCGAGCCATTTCAGCTGTTTTTTCGGCGAACCTCGACGAAGGCGCTGTGGCATCGATTAAGTTCCAGTCAATGGCTTTCTGCCCTTTCATACCTTCAGCAAGCGAAGAGAAAACATCTGCGCGATCGCGACGCACCATGCGCTTATCAACTACGCGAGTTAATCCGCCGGTGCCAGGCAATACTGCAAGCAACGGAACCTCTGGCAACGACACTGTAGAGTTAGAATCATCGACTAACAGAATCTCGTCGCATGCTAAAGCTAATTCATAACCGCCGCCCGCTGTTGCGCCTGCGCATGCCGCCAATGATTTGATGCCGGAAAATTCTGATGCATCTTCGAGATACATGCGAGTTTCGTTAGTGAACTTACAAAAGTTTACTTTCCAGTTATGAGCACTCGAACGCAACATAGTAATGTTGGCGCCGGCACAGAAAACTTTTTCATTACCACTATCGAAAACAATACAACGCACTTGCGGATACTCGAAGCGTATGCGCTGCACAGCGTCGGCCAATTCGATATCTACGCCAAGGTCGTAAGAGTTAAGCTTTAGCTCGTAACCAGGACGAATTCCGCCGTCAGGATCGACGTCCATAGTGAGGCGCGCTATGTCGCCATCAACATTAAGCTGCCAATGTTTATATGAATCTGGGTGAACCTGGAAGCTCACCGCAGCAGATGAATCTTGCTGTGTAGTAGTGGACATGATTTAGGGGTCGTAGGAAGACCGCGGGATACATAGTGAAACATATTTTACTTGACAATGCAAGCCCTAGCATTATATTGCGCATATGGCATTCGATTCGACCCACCTACTCAAACTACTTGGCAAGCGTGTTCGCCGTTTGCGCATGCAGCAAAATCGCTCGCTACAAAGCCTTTCCCAAGCGGCCTCACTGAGCCGCCGCTTTCTTGTAGAGATCGAGGCTGGTCGCGCAAACCCCTCTCTAGCTAAGCTAGCGGCCCTGTCGCACTCGCTGGGCATTGCACTCGGAAGCTTGTGCGACCTACCAGTACACACCATCCCCTACAACCGTGTTTGCTTGCTAGGCGTGCGCGGGGCGGGCAAGTCTACGATTGGTCCAAAGCTCGCTGCGCAAATTGATGTGGGCTTCCAAGAGCTTGATAATGCGATTGAAAACAAAGCGGGCATGCCGACCCGTGAAATATTTGAAATAGAAGGACGTGACGGCTTTCTCAAGCGCGAAGCCGATGCTGTTGAAGATTGGCTACGTGAAAACGAAAGTGGTGTGCTCGCCCTACCTGGCTCGATTGTTAATCACACTATTGCCTACGAACGCCTGCTAAGTACTTGCACAACGGTTTGGCTCAGCGCATCTTCCGATGCTCATTTCGAGCGAGTTGTGGCCCAGGGTGACACTCGTCCACTCGAAGGTGGCCACATGAACGCGATGCGACATCTTGAAGTATTACTGAAAGATCGTAAGCCGGCTTATGAACGTGCTGATTTAACCATCGACACCTCAACAACATCAATCGAGCACTGCCTCGAGCAGATTGTCAGTTTCTTGCACGGGCGCAAGCAAGCCGATAATTAATTTTCGTCGCTAGCAACTACGGCCGGCTTTACGCCTGATGCGGAAGCAGATTGTCGTTCTGTTGAGTTGCCAGGCTTGTTAAGAATTAACAGCAAGGCTAACAGCACAACAACTGCGCCAATGGCAGCTAGCGCCTCTAAAGGGCGTTCGGATGTTGAATTCACAACTTTTGAGGGAATGGTTAAAGGGGATGTGTTGACAATGTATCAACATCTAACCCTACCTCATTTTCAGATGTTTTGGTAAAAAATATATGCGACTTTCTACTATCTGCAGGAATTTGAGTTTATTAACGCCATAAACTCAGCACGGGTACGCGCATCTGACCTGAACGCCCCTAACATGCATGAAGTGGTAGTAGAGCTGGCCTGCTTAGCTACGCCGCGCATCATCATGCACAAATGAGCCGCTTCGCTCACTACTGCGACCCCTTTGGCGCCGAGGACTTCTTGCACCGCATTAGCAATTTGCACAGTCATTCTCTCTTGCACCTGCAAGCGCCGCGCAAACATATCAACGATTCGTGGCAGCTTACTCAAGCCTATAACTTTGCCATCTGGTATGTAGGCGACGTGGATTTTCCCGTAGAACGGAAGCATGTGGTGTTCACACAAGGAATAAAATTCAATGTCGCGCACCAGTACCATCTCGTCACAATCTTCTTCAAATAATGCCTCGCCAACAATATCAGATAGTTTTTGTTGATGTCCACTAACCAAGTACTCGAGGCTTTCGGCCACACGCTCAGGAGTTCTAAGCAGTCCTTCACGCTGCGGATCTTCGCCGATTGCGCCAAGCATTTGCTCGACAATGGCTTTTAATTCTGTTGAGGAGTCGTTACTCATGATTTAGGTCCGAAGTATTCGCAACGGCAGTCGCGCGATTCTTGCAGGCAAAGACTAGCTAATTTTACTCCCTGTGGCAACTCACTACTAATAATTGGCCAAAAAGCAATCAGCAGATTTTCTGAGGTCGGCACAATCCCTTGTAAAAAATCGATGTCGAGGTTGAGGTTTAAATGGTCAACTTTACTCACAATTTGTTCGTTTATAATTCCCATCAAAATTGCGTAGTCAAGGAGCATCCCGCTGTCTGGATCTACGTCTCCCTCAACAGTAGCTGTGAATGAATAATTGTGACCGTGACCGTTTGGACTAGCGCAGACACCGTAAACCTCGTGGTTTTTTTCAGGAGTCCAGTCGTCGCGGTACAAGCGGTATGCAGCACAAAATTCGGTTTGGTAGCTTATTTGCATTCTTAGATTTTAAGTATGCCTTACAATCTGTCTATGGCCAAACCTCCACCCTCTGTTTTCTGCGCGCGCTCAATGACCCTCGGGGCAGTGCTGATGCTGAGCTGCATTTACCTAGGAAAATACATCATCGCCCCGCTTTTCGATGATTTAGGTACCCCAGCCGCAGAGCAAACCCTTGCGAATGTACAAAACGCCATTGCGACTCATTCAATCTACCAGCCTGATTCTAAAGAATTGCTACTTGCTGGCTCTAAGGCGATGGTCGAATCATTGAATGACCCATATGCTGATTTCATTTCACCTCAGCAAGTCCGTAGTTTTAAAGAAGAGTCTACCGGGATGCGCATCGGACTCGGACTCCTCCTTAACTCTGAATCTTTGATTGTATTTCCGAAACCGAATAGCGACGCCGCAAAACAGGGCATTCTGCCGGGTGATAAATTTTTAGAGATTGATGGTGAAGATGTTAGTTCTGCAACTCCTGCAGAAATTCTTACCTTATTAGACGGAAGCTCTAACACATCAGTTGACCTAACTATGCAGCACGGTGACGGCATAACTTATCGCTGTGTTGTTAAACGCGAACGCATACCAGCGCTTACCGTAACTGACGAGCGCATAGTCGATGCCGAGCATGGCATTGCGCACCTGACTATTAAGTCATTTGCTAGCTCGACACCCGCTGAACTTGATTCAGCTTTAACGAGGCTCGATGCGCTCGGCATGCGAGCATTGATTCTAGATTTGCGCTTTAACTTGGGCGGTCAACTAAATGATGCCGTTGCAGTAGTGTCACATTTTCTAAAAGGTGATATCGTTTGTCATTTACGTCCGCAAGTAGGAGAAGAGTATGACAAGTATGCTGACTTGCAACTCAGTAGCCACCCTGACTTACCACTGCTTCTACTGGTAAACGAGCAGAGCGCTTCGGGGTCTGAAGTGGTTGCAGCAGCTTTGCGTGATCATGACCGCGCCGTCTTAATGGGAACCCAGACTTACGGAAAAGGCGTTTTCCAAAAAGTTCTTAGTTTTAGAGACCCAGACTTTGTAATTAAGTTTTCAGCTGGGCAATATCTATCTCCCAATGGCGACTTAATAGCTGACAACGTTGGCTTAACCCCTGACTTTGCACCAGACAAACAAGATGAAATTGTTTGCTCCTCTATTAAATCCTGGCGAAACCGTATTCGTGTTCCACAAAAATACACTAAGCAAGTAGAAAACTTGTTTCCTGATTACACGGATGTCGCTCCTCCTGCTGACGCATGGATTGACGCCGCAATCTCGCAAATGCGAAAACAAATGAACTAGATGGTAGCCGCACCTGAAATCATCCTTGGTATTGAATCATCTTGCGATGAAACTGCTGCTGCAATTGTGGTTAACGGCAAAAAAGTATTGGCGTCGGTGGTTCATAGTCAAATTGACGAGCATGCCGCTTGGGGTGGCGTAGTCCCTGAAATTGCTGGCCGCTCACACTTGCGCTCAATCCCCGCTGTGGTCAAAGAATGCTTGGCTGAAGCAGACATTACGCCGCAACAGCTTGATGGCATTGCAGTGACCAATCGCCCTGGCCTTATGGGCTCGCTACTCATCGGAGCTACTGCCGCTAAAGCATTGGCTTATGCCTGGAATTTGCCATTAGTCGGAGTGCACCATATTGAGGCCCATATCTATGCGGCCCTGATGGCCATTGATAAGCCGCGATTCCCTTACATAGCCCTTGTCGTTTCCGGCGGACACACTTCCCTTTATCGTAGTGACTCAGAGCTTGAACACACACTGCTTGGTGCGACCCTGGATGATGCCGCCGGAGAGTGTTTAGACAAAGCTGCTGCAATGCTAGAGCTAAGTTACCCAGGAGGTCCTGCGATTCAAGAGGCTGGTGCTGACGGTGACTCCAGGGCATTCCAATTCAAGCAGCCTATGCTTGAGCGAGACTCTCTTGACTTCTCATTTTCTGGGATGAAAACTGCCTTGCTCTACAAATTACGTGGCCCAGGCAACCGCATTGAAGATCCATGGATTGTTGCCAAAAGCAAGCGTAATGACGTTTGTGCTAGTTTTGAACATGCGGTGGTGAAGACTCTCGCCCGCAAATGCATACGCGCTTGCGAGCAACAAAGTATTGACCAAATTTTGATTGGTGGCGGTGTTGCTTGTAACACAAGGCTACGGAGTGTGATGAAAGAGCTATGCGACAAACAAAATATTACAGCCAATTTCTCGCCGCCAGCCTTTTGCACCGACAACGCGGTAATGATTGCTGGGCTTGGTTTCGAGTTGTTTGCTAGTGACAAAGCAGATGATTTATCTTTAGACGTATATGCCCAAGCATAATGAATCGCCAACAGCTAAATGAATTGCTTGCTAGCGTCAAAGATTGTGACACTAGCATTGAAAATGCCGTTGATATTATTGCGGCCACAGCAATTCATAAAGGTGATGTCGCTGAAATTGACTTGCATCGCGAGCTTCGCACCGGAACTCCTGAAGCTGTTTATTGCAAAGACAAAACAACTGAACAGTGCACATCCATAGCTCGCCAATATTTAGAACTTGAGCAGAAAGCTTTGTTCACTCGATGCAGCGAAAAAAATGCGGCAGCCGTCCTCGCTGTGCTTGGTGACGATGCTGAATATTTTTCTGACGCGCACTGTGTCACCTTTCACCCTCAGGCTAGCGCTGAATTGGTGCGTGATGTAGTTGTGGTTTGTGCTGGAACCTCTGACCTTGCTGTTGCTCGCGAGTCCGTTGTCACTCTGAATTGGCTAGGATGTAATGCTGAGTTGATTAATGACGTTGGCGTTGCTGGTTTACACCGCTTGCTCGATAAAAATGTGCGAATTCGCACGGCCGACTGTGTGATTGTGGTCGCCGGCATGGAAGGAGCTTTGTGTTCAGTTGTTGCCGGGTTAGTCGATATTCCAGTTATTGCAGTGCCAACTAGTGTCGGGTACGGCGCTTCTTACGAAGGATTATCCGCTCTACTGGCGATGCTTAACAGCTGCAGCCCCGGAGTCGCAGTTGTGAATATCGATAACGGTTTTGGCGCCGCGATGATGGCGGCGCGAATTGTGGCAACGGCACAGGAGTTGCAGGGTTAAGTAATAGATGCTGCTTTCATTACTATTACTCAGCTGCGCCCAAAATACTCCTTCGCCAAACGTCATTGCTGTCACACAAAGCGGCGTTCATGTTGAAGCTGTTGAAGCTGCAGTCGGTGATATTGAAGTAGCCACCCCATTCGGACGCTTTCTATGCGCCAGTGACCCTGTCTCAGAAGTTCGGGCGCTTTCATCTAATCTTGATCAGCTATATAAATTCAAAGAACTCGGTGTTTTCAGCGCGAGCGAATGGCTTACAACACTCAGCGAAGGCGGATATCTTTCAGCATTAGTTGTTGAGACTCAGACTACCGCCGAGTCTTTTCCAGAACTAATTATTGGATATGACCTGCTAGAAGCCTGGGCTCAGCAGATTGATGTGCTGCCACCGAACATTGACGTTGAGCACCAAGTCGCCTGGCTCTACAAGCACTACTTAAAACAGAATGGGCTGACGCGTATTTTTGCTGCATCCGAATTAATTGCTGCTTTGTCGCCTGGCACCAATAGAAGAGTTGAGAGAAACTTAAGCAACACTCAACTCGCTGACGAGCTAAAAAGTGACGACCCTATTAGACGCCGCACTGGCTTGCAAGCTTGCGCTAAACAGTCTGAGATAAATTACCTACGGCAAGTCTTGGCGTTGTCGATAGTCGATACATCAGCGCATGCGCGCCAAACGGCTGCCATAGTTTCAGCCCAGCTTCATCAACATAGTGCGCGACAATACTGGGTCAAACTTGCTGCTCGCGGAGCTGAGGTCCATCGCAGCTACGCTGTGAGCTATCTAGCAACGTTGGCCGGCCCAATCGGCAAGCAAGCACTCAGCCTGCTTGCCTCGGCAATAGATCGACCAATTGGTGACCGCTATAACGCTGACGGGCACAAAGTGTCTATTGTCAAAAATTACGATTTATCTATTGTGCGTCCGGTATTATGGCTCGACTACTCTAATGACAACGATCGCGACCAACGCTTGCCCATCGACCTCGAAGACAGTGAGTTCATTGACAGTCGCTCAGCGCTAATTGTCACCAAAGTTCCAACTTTGCTTGCCGAGCAATTGCGCGCGCTTCTATAATTTACCTCAATGGTTGGCGACTTTACTCCTGCAACTTTAGTTCTCGAAAATGGCAGCGTTTTTCGTGGGCGCAGCGTTGGCATATCGGGGCAACGCGCCTTCGAGTTAGTATTTCATACTGGCATGACCGGTTACCAAGAGATACTTACCGACCCCTCCTATACGGGCCAGGCAGTAGTTATGACCTACCCGCACATCGGCAATTACGGATGCCAAGCTGCAGCAGATGAGTCTGACCGCTGTTGGGCAGAAGCTATGGTAATGCGCGAGCTTAGTCCTGTGACCTCAAACCACACTGCTGAATGCAGCCTTGCTGAATACTTCGAGCAGCATAGTGTAATGGCCATCGACGATGTCGATACTCGCGAATTAACTTTACTGTTACGCGAACTCGGCGCTCAACGTGCCGTCCTTAGTACTGAGTGTCACGACGTTGACGAACTACTGAAAGTTGCACAGGGGCACGCCAGTCTCGACGGCATCGACTTAGCGTCGCAAGTTAGCTGTGTGCAAAGTTACGACTGGACTGAGGGGCTACCTGACCCTGTTAGTTGGCAGCCAAGTTCTTTGTCGGCTGACGCACCGAAAGTTGTTTGCTATGACTTTGGCATTAAGCGTAACATTTTACGCAACTTGGTTTCCGCCGGATTTGCTCCAACGGTAGTCCCTGCCAACACTAGTGCTGGCGATGTGCTTGCTTTAAATCCTGCGGGTGTGTTTTTGTCGAATGGCCCTGGCGATCCAGCGGCTGTGACTTCAGCTATCGCTGCTGTTGCCGAGCTGGCAAAGTCTGATTTGCCAATGTTTGGCATATGTTTAGGGCACCAAATTCTGGCGCTTGCCTTAGGCGGCAAAACCTTTAAAATGAAATTCGGGCATCATGGTGCTAATCACCCGGTTATTGCAACAGACGGTAAGCGCATCGATATTAGCTCGCAAAACCATGGCTTCGCTGTTGACCCAGGCAGCTTAGAGGGCACAAACCTTGAGGTAAGCCATATAAATGGCAACGATGGCACTGTTGCTGGGTTGCAGCACGCATCCAAACCCATCTTCTCAGTGCAATATCACCCGGAAGGAGCTCCTGGTCCTCACGACCCCGAGCATCTTTTTCAGCAATTTAAGCGAAACCTGCACTCGTGTTTAGGGTAAATTAGTTAACAACTAGTTACCTGACCATGATTTGCACCCTTAGCCTTACCTCCGTTTTACTCATCTTTGCACAAAGCGAAGATGTCCCTGCTGACAATAGCGATACCCCAGACACCACAGAAGATGTTGTAGAAATTGATCCTGTAGAGGCACTCGACAAAATCAAAGCTGCTATTAAGTCTGAATCTGATGTGATTATTCTTGACTCCATTGAAGTTTATAAAGATGTGCAAGACAAGAAAGTTATCGGTGAGTTCTACAAACTACTGAAACACAAATCTGTTGACATTCGCTTGGCGGCGCTAGAAGCCATGCGCTTTAACGAGGACGACGAAGCCCTAAAACGCTTAATTGCGTTCGGTAAAAACAAAATATTGAAAGAAGATACCGACTACCTTACCGAGTACATTTATGCCCTTGGCCAGAAAGCTGACAAAAAAGCTACCAAACTCATTAAAGATGATTTAAATATTACATCTACTTCAACAAAAGAAGTTCTAGAGGCTAGGGTCTATGCCCTTGGCCGCATTCGTCAAGTTGACTCGATTGAGACCTTATTGCAATTCAGTCAGTCTAGCAACCGTGGTGGCAACCGCCGTCGCATGTCACCCAAAATGCGCGTCGAAGTGCAAACTTCGTTGGCTATTCTTACTGGAGTCGAACTAGGCGACCAGCTTCTAGATTGGACAAAATGGTGGAGCGACAACAAACGCTCGTTCAAAATAAGTAAGACAGAAGGCACTATCTCAAACGCAAGGTTGCAAAACAAATGGAAATCATTGTGGCTCACCGAAGAGCAAAAAGCACAAGCTATAAAAGATTTCAAAGAAGATCGCACGCAGAAGCGTAAAGACGCCAAAGGCGATGACGCTGATAAAGGCGACGACAAGAAGAAGAAAGACTCAGGCGACGACGGACTTATTGATTTTTAAGCGAGGTCGTTAGGCTCTTAAATAATTCGACAATCTTTGGCGGTTGGCCTGTACGCAAAATGCCAATTCTAAAGATGCGGCTACTAACCCATAACATGGTGATGATTGTTACAAGCATTAAAATTGCCGAACCGTACATGTCGAACGCTGGCGGATCGGCTGCAGCGCGGTTCATCATTACGAACGGCGTGTAAAGCGGTATCCAGGTCAGCACTTGTGCAAGCATGCCATTCGGGTCGCGGGCGACAAACACCATTGTCATCAAAGGCACCATCAAAATCACAGTCGCTGTGCCCATAAAATTCTGGGACTCTTTAATGGTGCTACATAGAGAACCTATTGCTAGGAACACTCCTGCATATGTTAAGTAGCCGCACAAGAAGTACAGCCCGAATAGTGGAAGCAAACCAGATGACTTAATAACCTCAAGCAATGTCATAGCCCATTCGACTTGCGGTCCTGCCATGTACATCAAAACAGCGACCATAGACAGTATCCAACCGAGCATCATTGTCATACCGATTCCTGCAATGCCAAGCAATTTACCACACATGATTTCCCATGGCGTGGCGGACGACAACAACACTTCGATGATGCGATTCGACTTTTCTTCGATAGTATTATTTAGGAGCATGTTCACTACAGTGAAAATAGCAATCCACATCAGGTAAACAAATCCTAGAGGAGCAAATTGACGAATGGTGTCTGCCATACTCACTTTTTCTTCGCCGGCATCTTTACTTGGGTCAAACGATGTAAACAACATCTGCGACGACTTCACCTGTGAAACAATATCTTCATCAACTCCAAGTCGCTTGTATTCATTGGTACGCAAGTGCTCATTAAGAGCGCCGGCAATAGCGCGCGACAAGCTGATGTCCGCGAGATTCTTGGCCCAGAATTGCACGCCATCTTTTTCGTTTAATTGTTGAGCCAATCCTTCTACGCCACCCCTTTTCACTTGTTGCGTCGCGTCAGGTGGAATAATGATTAAGGCGAAAAGCTCATTTTCGTCTGCGGTCAGATAACCATCTCCAAGCAAATAAGGACGCAGCCGCGAAACGATTTCGTCGCTATTCAGAATGGACAACTCGTCATCACCGATGATGCTCGAAGGAATTTCTACTTCTGTGAATGGCCGACGTGGTTTTTCGAATTCAGGAGAGCCCTCTTGCAGTCCGAGCTGCATCATTGCAATCGCAGACTCAATCGCGCCCGGCTCATTGAGGGCATCGAGGGCACTAGGGTCACTCTCAAGCAAGTCCGACATCATTGAGTCTAAGCTACTAGCAGGCATCGATTCTAAGTCCATTTCTTTTGTGACAGAACCTTTGGCGTTTGCCATAAAGTAGGATGACATCGACTCTGCCACTTTCGCTGCGTATTGACGATCAACCGCCAGTTTTACTACGTCTCCTAGTTCGTGAGTTTGGTCAACGAGAATGTAGTTGCGCGTAGGCATAGCTTTCTCTTCTAACAACTGCGGTATTTTAATTGAAGCTATCAAGATGATTGGAAACATCAATAAGTTAATCCAGAAGCCTTTAGTGCGTGCATTATCAGCGTATTCACGGCCAGCGATGATGAAGGAGTTGTTCATTATTAACGTACGGTAGCTACCTTGGCTTCTTCACCAACTAAATGCAAAAACACATCATGCAAATCTGGCTGGCGGTACTCGAATGAGTCTAGAGAAAGTTTGGCATCGAAGCATTCACTCATTAGCTGTTGAGGGGAACAGCCGCTGGAGATATCAATTGAAAACATTTGGTCTTCGTCGATGAAACAAGAATTAACAGACGGCAGAGACGAAAGTTGTTCAACGCTGAACTCGCCTGCAACACGCACTCTAGGCGGCAGCAAATCTTTTGCTTGTTGAACAGTGCCGTCAAAAACTTTTTTCGCCGAGGCGATCAATAAAATTCTGTCGCAGATTCTCTCGGCATGCGACATCACGTGTGTAGAGAAAATAATCGTTGCACCCTCTTTGTTGAGGTCTGAAATAACTTGCTCCATGACCTGCTGATTAGACGGATCTAATCCTGAGAAGGGTTCGTCAAGAATCACAAAGTCAGGACGGTGGGCTATCGAAGCCAACACCTGCACTTTCTGCCCCATTCCTTTAGACAAGGTTTCAACTTTAGCATTAGCGAAATCACCCAAGCCATAGCGCTCAAGCAATTCAAAAGCACGTTGTTTAGCTACGGCAGCGGGTACTCCCTTAAGTCGAGCAAAGTAGGCGATAATCGCCCATGCTTTCATCTTTTTGTACAACCCCTTCTCTTCTGGCAGGTAGCCAATGCGTTCTCGAACGCCCATTGCTGACTTAGACCCGAGGATCGTCAACTCGCCACTAGTTGGCTTGACAATATCGAGAATCATTCGAATAGCCGTTGTTTTACCTGCACCATTCGGGCCCAACAAACCATATATAGCGCCCTTTGGCACTTTCAAACTCAAGTCACTCACGGCGGTGAAGTCGCCGTAACGCTTCACTAATTTATTAAGCTCTAATACAGTCATCGTAATTATTTAGCACACTGCTGTTCAACAGCATCAATTTCTTTAGGCACACCATCGGACAGGATTTGCGAGCCAACATCTGTAACATGGACATCATCTTCGATGCGAATGCCGATGCCACGAAATTGCTCAGGCACGCTCTCGTCGTTTGGCGAAAAGTACAGGCCAGGCTCAACAGTAAGCACCATGCCCGCTTCAAGCGGCCGTGATTTACCATCGATGTAATACTCTCCGCAATCGTGTACGTCTAGACCTAACCAATGTGAGGTATTATGAATAGTATATTTTTTAAAGGTCTCATTCTCGAGACATTCGTCTAGGTCACCATCGATTATTTTCAAATCTATTAGGCCTTGAGCCAACACCTTTGAAGCAATGTCGTGCCCACTGTGAAAGCTATTACCAACCTTACAATTTTCAATCGTTGCTAGTTGGGCATCAAGAACTATCTGGTAAACATCACGCTGCACTGCACTAAATTTTCCGTTAATTGGGAAAGTGCGAGTGATGTCGGCGGCATATCCCTGATACTCTGCGCCTGCGTCTATCAGCAGTAAATCACTAGCGCCAAGTAGTTGGTCGTTCTCTGTATAGTGCAAAATGCAAGCATTTTCGCCACCAGCGACTATTGATGGATAAGCCCATCCGTCGGCATGGCCACCGTGCGCGCGAAAATAGTGGTGCAACATTGCCTCTATTTCATATTCGCGCATGCCCGGCTCGGTTTGGTTCATCACTACACTATGCGCTTCGGCAGAGATTTTACTCGCTGCAAGCATTAGGGTGATTTCATCAGGGCTTTTGATTAGCCGCATTTCGTTAACCACTGGTGCGTAATCAACAATGGTTTGAGGTGCCTGTTCGCCTAGACGTGACTTAGAACGCAAGTTAGCGCAGATTTCGGCGACAAAAGCATCGAGCTCTTCATTTGCGCCAACAGAATGCCACAATCTCTTAGCTGCTGTTATTGCCTGCGTAGCTGCCATCTCAAATTCATCATTTACCTCGACATGCGCAAAGCCGAGTTTCTCGATCGCACCTTCGGGGCCAAGGCGTCGTCCATGCCAAGTCTCTTGAAGCGGGTCTTTCGGCAACACGAACAAACACTCTTCGGCAACACCCTCTATGCCTTTAGCCAAAACCAAATAAGCATCAGCTTCATGACATCCAGTTAAATACCAAAAAGAAGAAGACTGTCGAAAGCGGAAGTCAACATCATGATTGCGGGTGACGTGCGAAGCGCCAGCGAAAATAGCGACATCGCCATCTTGCATTTGCGTGAAGAATTTCTTGCGGTTTGCGTTAAACATACGGGGAGGCTCTTAAGAGCGTCCCATAGTTTCGTTGCTCAGGGGGCTCTGGTCAAACGATTTCGCCTTACAAGCCTTATATCCCTGTCCATTTCTCTTCATGGCGACAAACATCTTCGCCAAATAAGGGTCAAAATGACTTCCGGCGTCCTTTTCTATTATGTTCAAAGCCTTTTCTACTGGCAGCGCTGACTTATATGAACGCTTGGTTACAAGAGCATCGTATGCATCTGCAATTGCCACAATGCGGCCTTCTAGCGGAATTGAGTCGCCTGCAACCCCCATTGGATAGCCGCGGCCGTCCCACCTTTCGTGATGCGAGCGAGCTATGTCTGCCATATCGCGCATCCCCGGAAGCGCGGCCAAGATTCTGTCCCCTGCAAGTGGATGGCGCTTCATTGTGGCAAATTCTTCGTCTGTAAGCGCTCCTGCTTTCAATAGCACGTCGTCGGGTACCGCCACTTTGCCGATATCGTGCAACAAGGCTCCAATGCGTAGCGTTTCCATGCGCTCACTTTCAAAGCCGAGACGCTTACCCATTTCGGTGGCGTACACGGCAACGCGCTGACTGTGGCCGCTGGTGTACCGATCTTTAGCTTCAATGGTCTTACTGAGAGCAATTGCTGTTTCTAAATATATTTTTCGCGCATGTTCGGTTAATGTTGTCATCTCACCTAGTGCAGCATGAAAATGTTCAATGGTCTGGCGCACTTGCGAACAACCAACTTGTGCGGTTCGCTCGCAGTAGTTGCCTTTGCGCATCTGTTCTAACAAACCATGTATGCCGTTTAATCCACGCATGGCAAAACGAACATATAAGAACGCCAAAACTGCTACCACGCTACCGAGTGTTAAGCTGAGTTCAGCAACGATAAATGTCCAGTGTAATGTTGGTACTTTGGATCTCAGCACCAAAGTACCGAGCTGTATCCTCGCTCCTTCAACGGAAGCTCTGATTTCGAATTCATCTATTGGCAATGGTGGCAAGGCAGAATTTCTAGTTGCGCCAAACTGCCAAACTTCACTGTTGGCGTTAAGCAACATGACATTTTTGTCAGCAAAACGCGTACTGATAGTTTTTTGCACTCGCAGATTTTGACCAGTGTCTAAAGGCCTTGAGATGTCATTTGCTAAACTACTCAGTGGGCCTTGCAAGCTCGCTTGCTGTTTCGCCACATAATCTCGCCTCTGTTCCTGCTCAATTGCACGGGAACTCAGCTGAACAATTGCCCACGTAACTAAGCCAGCAAGTATCGCAACTTGCAATGCAAAACTGATTCCACGGCGCGGCACAAACTTGTTGGCAGCGACTTTACTTTCAGTTGTTGGGCGAAACGAGGACGACATTACTCATTTATCGACGTTTTAGGCTGTTTACTGTAGCTTTTTGCACTAAAATAACGGCGATGATGATAAACATGTCAACCATTTTGATTTTGAGCTTGTTTGCGCAAACCACTGCTGGCACTGAAGATAGCGACACTGCCCTTAGCGGCAGCTCTGATATCGGCATTACGTTAATCAGCGGCAACAGTGAATCCGCAAATAGTGCCGCTAATTTCGATTTTAGCTTTATGCAAAGCGTGCATAAATTTGATTTTGGCCTGCACTACCAAGGGGTTCGCGACACTGATCAAAGCACTGGTACATCTAGCACTAGCTCGCGCTTGTACCGCAGCGATATTCAATATAACTACTACCTTTCAGAAGACAAGGAAACCTACTTCTGGACAAACATCGCTTCCAGACAAAATGAACCCAACGGCCTTGTGAGCCGCAATAATTTCGGTGCCGGCATGGGGTATCACTTCTCATTTGATAACGAACTCAACTTTAGCTTTGAAGCTGGGGCAACGTATGTAGATGAAGAAAAGGTTTCTGCTGATTCAGAAGCCACAGTGGCGCGCATGGCATTTGATTTCAAATGGCCTATCAGCAAAGATTTATCTATTCTCACTTCGTCAGAATTCTTAAGCGGAGATGACGTCGAGACTTTTGTGCAAGATTTTAGTTTACGCTATTCGCTAAATAATGATTGGTATCTACAACTTGCCAATAATACTGCGTACGATGCTTTCCCGTCGGACGGCTCGGTCACAACCGATAGTCGGTGGAATATGACTCTCGGAACTTCTTTTTAAGGTTACAATAGTTCCATGGCTGTTCGCCTCAATGTAAAAACTGCGACTGCACTCGTCTCTGACGATGTTGTGGTGACGCTTGAGATGTTTCGCCACACCACTGATCCCGACCTGCGTGTTACAGAAAACTTTGTGAGCATGCACGGTAAAAAAATCGGTGGTGCCATGATGGACTTGCGCAATTTACGCTTACGTGGTGCGCAAAAATTCGAGCTTGGCCAAGACATGTTCTTCACTAAGGCCTTGCTCGAACAAGCATCTAGTTATCCTGTTGCAAAATATCGCGCACAACGCTTTGTAGATGCTGGTTACGAAACAGTGATTGATGCGTGCTGCGGGTGCGGATCTGATGCCATTATTCTTGCTCAAGCAGGTCTTAATGTTAAAGCTTTCGACATCAATGAAATTACCGCGATTTTCGCCAAGAAGAATACCGAAGTCTGTCAAGTAACTGACAAAGTGTCCGTAGAAGTTGGTGATTGCACTGAAGTGAATCTTGGCGACGGCGCAATAATGCTCGACCCAGCGCGGCGTAAAGGCTCCAAGCGAATTATTAATCCAGAGCAGTGGTCGCCGTCGCCTGAGGCTATTGGTGAGCTTGTTAAAAACCGACCGGGTGCGTGCCTTAAATTATCGCCCTCTACCGATGTCGATTTACTTTTAGAATTATTCCCTGAGCCTGATGAAATCGAAGTTATTTCATACCGCGGCGAAGCTAAAGAAATGGTGTTTTGGTATGGCAACTTAGCAACAGGCGTCGCGCGTCGCGCCACCAAACTGCCCGATGCCGACTCAGTTGCTGGAGATCTGCAACCGCAAGCTACTACTGCCGATGAAATATCTACGTTCATTTTTGACCCCAACCCTGCCTTAGTGCGCTCTGGGTTACTGGGCATGGTAGCTGCCGAGCATAATTTGCAAAACATTGACCCTCATATTGGGTATCTGACTGGCGATAAGCAGCTATCTAATCCGTTTCTTACTTGTCTAAAGGTACTTGGCTATGACTCCCTTGACCCGCGAAAAATCCGTGTGTTGATGAAAGAGAATGAGGTAAACACAATTCAAATACGAAAGCGGGGCATTTCCGAATCCCCTGCGACTCTAAAGAAACGTTTTTTGCCAAAATCGTATGGCGATAAACACTGCACGTTTATTGCAACGCGTATTGGCGACCGCCACCTTGGCATTCTCGCCGA
>Ga0233427_10000603_pt1 | contig 44540 bp, 43 predicted proteins | sample SI_118_April2016_5_FD_179885 | JGI IMG/M metagenome (GOLD analysis project Ga0233427, IMG submission 179885) | Seawater microbial communities from Saanich Inlet, British Columbia, Canada - SI_118_April2016_100_MG | ecosystem: Environmental > Aquatic > Marine > Inlet | place: Canada: British...
TCTGTCCCATACCGAAGCAATGCGCCTGTTCGGCGACCGCCGCCGGGCGCTCGATAGTCAATTGCCGATGCTGGCTTTGATGGTCGGCTATACGATGCTCTCGCTCTGGATCATCGCTCAGCCTATCGTCGCCTGATTGACCGACACCACCCTGCGAATGGCGCGCCAGCCGCCGCCATGATCATCATGCCGCGACGTTACACCGCCGCAGCCACTTGTTTAATCAGGTTGCGCATCCAGAGATGGCCGGGGTCGTCTTCGTAGCGTCGATGCCAGGCCATGTGGGTTTCGAATTCAGGGACCTCGAACGGTAGATCGCGCACCGCCAAACCCCGCTCGGATGCAAAAAACGCGGCATTGCGCTGTGGCAGGCTGGCGATCAGGTCGGAGCCCGGCAGTAGCAGATTGGTCAACAGGACGTGCGATATCCCGACCGCGACCCGACGTTCAAATCCCAGTTCGGCCAACGCCATATCCACCAGACTGACGGCGTTGCCGCTGGTGCGTACGGCGCTGTGCGGATAGGCCAGATAGTCGTTCAGCGTAAACGATGTCGTCAAAATCGGGTGGTCGGCGCGCATTACGCAAACGAATTTTTCGCGATAGACCAACGCGCTGGAAATATGTCCAGGCAGATTGCGGGATTGAAGCGCGATGGCAAGCTCGCATTGATCGGTGTCGATCTGATCAACACCCGGAACTTCGGTGACGCCGACCACATTGAGATCGATAGACGGCGCGTCCACCGACAGGCGGCTGATGAGGCGTGGCATCAAAACAAAGGCAGCATGCTCGACCATGGCGATGAGGAAAGTACGCTTGGCCGTGGCCGGATCGAACGCCTCTTCGTCGTTGATGGCGGTTTCAATATATTGGAGCGCCGGGCGGACTTGTTCGTGCAGTCTGAGGGCCCTGGGCGTTGGAACCATGCCTTCGTTGGTCTTGACGAACAACTGATCACCCAAGATGGCACGCAATCTGGCGAGCGCATGGCTGACCGCCGGCTGGCTGCGCCCGATGTCCTTGCCCGCCTTGGTAACATTTCGGTTGACCATCAACGCATCAAACACAGTCATCAAATTCAGGTCCAAAGAAGAGATATGCATGAAATGGATCGCCTGTATAATGATTATCAATTTCACTAATAACACCAAAATTGATATAAAAGTCGCAAGATTGAAATTGGAAACCCTTAAAAGCGAATACGGAGGAGAGAATGTCTAAATTTTTGATCGAGCCGCATATGCGGCTGCATGAGTGGGTGGCTCGGGAAAAAGGCTATTTCGAGGAAGAAGGACTCGACTATGAGTTTATAGATTTGGCCACCAAAAAGGATGCCCAGGCGCACAATATTGGCGACAAGCGCGGCGCCTACCAGACGTTCGAGGAAGGGCGCAAAAGCGATGTCAGCTCGGCCTGCCATTGGACCGTCAATATTGCGGCGTCGGCTGGCCATGGGCAGATTTACACGGGCGCCTACTCGGTGTCGCCTTGCGGCATATTCGTGCACCCGGATTCGGGCATTGAAACGCCCGACGATCTTGCCGGGGTTCCGATTTCCGTTGGCCACCAATCGGGCAGCCACTATTCGACGATCCAAGCGCTGGAGCAATATCTCAAGCCCGAAGACATTAACCTGTCATTCAACGACGGTATGCTTTGGGCGCGCATGGAGAAACTAATCGATGGCGAAGTGCCGGCCGCCAGCCTGTTTTCGGGTACATACTATTTTCTCGACCAATTGGGCTTTAAAAAAATTGCCGAGACCACCTTTATGATGGCCGGCATGATCACCGGTGATATCGATCCTGAGACCGTTGCCAAATACTACCAGGCGCTGAAAAAGGCGCAGTTTGATATCGATCTCAGGCCGGAGCTTTATGTGCACTACTATAAAGAGGAGTTTCCGGAGCGGTTCCACGACATGATGGATCTGCGTTATTTTGGTCCCGGTGAGCGTATCGTATTCGAATCCTATTCCCAGAAAATGTATGAAGAGTCGCGGGAATGGGTAACCCAACGGGATATATTCCCCGATGGCGACATCGGCGACAGAGCCTATGACGAGGCGCGCTATATCGCCGCAGAATAGCCGGCCCGTTTTTTTCCTGGTATACAAATAAAAAGCCGTCAGGCAGCCAACGGGTGCATGGCGGTTTTTTTTAAAAGCCCGTTGATAACCAACGGTGAGGCGCCGCACCACACGCCCATAGTTCAGGAATTGATTTTCAATCGTGCAAAACTCTAGTCCAGCGAGCCCGGCAATGACCTCGGGGCCGGCGCCTAGCCGATGGTTGTTCGCTGTACTCGCGCTAGTGACTTTTATGGGCCCGCTGTCACTGCACCTGTATTTTCCCGCAGCGCCGGCGGTAATGGTTTATTTCGAATCCAGTGAGGCGATGATTCAAATGACAGTCAGTGCGCCGTTGTTTGCTATGGCGTTCATGACCTTGGTTTTCGGTTCGCTCTCGGATCGCTTCGGCCGGCGCCGAGTTCTCTTGCTGGGGATATTGATGTTCTTGGCCGGAAGCGTGCTCGCTGCCCTATCAAACTCCATATGGATGCTTGTTGGAGGGCGCTTAATCCAGGCCTCTGGCGGCGCTTGCGGGCTGGCTTTGGCACGCGCCATCGCGCGCGATATTTACGGTACTGACCAATTGGTGAAGGTGGTGGCGTATTTGACCATGGCCTATTCGCTGGGACCGATGGTAGCACCCCCTATCGGAGGTCTACTCGCCGATTCATTGGGATGGCGCAGTGTTCTTATGTTCGCCGCCGTCTCAGGCGCCCTAATCCTGATATTGGTGGCGCGGACAATCAACGAATCTGGGCCTGGGCGGTCCCCAAACGAGCGGCGCCAATCCCCATGGGCAGACTATATTTCGTTATTCCGTGATATCCGATTTTCCGCATTCGCCCTGCAGGCTGGAGCCAGCACCGGCTCCTTTTTTGCCCTCGCCAGCGGCACGGCCTATATCATGACCGATTATTTGGGCCGCCCAGTCGCCGAATTCGGTCTTTGGTTTCCGTTGATGCCATTCGGTCTCTGGTTAGGCAATTTCTTGTCTAGCCGGATCGGTGGCCGTGTCGGGATCGAAACCATGGTTTTCGGAGCCACCGGTTTGATGCTGCTGGCGACGTCAGTTTTCGCTGCGCTGATGATGGCCGGTCTGGTCTTTCCGCTCACGCTTTTTCTTCCCGGGTTTCTTTTGACATTCGGCCAAGGTTTGAACACACCTTTCGTGCAGACAGGTTTGCTGAAAGCGTCGGCCAGTTTGGCGGGTACCGCGGCGGGCGTCGGCGTGTTCGCTCAAATGTTTGGTGGCGGCCTGTTTAGCCAGATATATGGTTGGGTTTCCGATGGCACACCGGTGCCGCTGGCTGCAACGGTATGGTCAGCAACTGTCGTGGCCTTTTTGGCCAGCATGATCCCCTTCATCTTATCCCGGTGGAAGCGGTAGTTTGGATGATGCCATCACAAGCCAACTCGAAGTTCGGATCAGCTCTCCCATTCCATGTGACCATCGACGGCAATGAACTGGCCGCTGATATGGCGCGCCTGACCGGAGGCAAGGAATACCGCCAGATCGCCCACCTCGGCGGGATCGATCCAGCAGCGCATGGAAACATAGCGTAAGTAATCGTCTTCCACTTCGGCGGCGCTGATCCCCCGATCCTTCGCCCGCTCGGCGACCAAATTCCGGCCGCGCGCATTGTCGACCAAACCCGGCAGGATGGCGTTGCAACGGATATTGTCGGGACCCAGCTCCCTGGCCGCGTTGTGGGTTAAGCCCATCACACCCTGCTTGGAGGCCACATAAGGCATGCGCCCGGGAAGACCGGTGCGCACTGAGGCGGTGGCAATATTGATCACCGCGCCGGAGCCTTGCGCCTTCATGCCCGGCACGGCGGCGCGCAAACAGTAAAACATGCCGCTCAAATTCACATCCAATGTGCGCTGCCAGGCAGCGTCGGTAATATCTTCAATGGCCGCCTGGCCGCCGCCAATGCCAGCATTGTTGATAAGCACGTCAAGCCCGCCCATGTCTTGTCTGACTTTTTCGAACAACCCGGCTACCTGATCTGTATCGGCGACATCGCATTGCACGACCTTAAGCTCCGGCGGCACCGTTTCCAGCGCGCCCGCATCGATATCGCAGACTATGACTTTGGCGCCGGCCGCCTGAAATCGCTCGGCCACGGCGAGGCCGATACCAGCGGCGCCGGCGGTTACCAGGACCCGCGCCGCGTCCACTACCAGACCGACCAGCCGGCATCGACGATGATGGTTTCGCCGTGGATCATCTTGGCGTCTTCGGAGGCCAGGAACACGGCAGTGCCGGTCAAGTCCTCGGGATCCATGAAGGCGATACCGGTGGGGGTGAAGGTTTTCATCAATTCGATGTATTCTTCGTTTCCGGGCCCGCGCACATGGGCGTTGAGCGGCGTCGCCACATTACCGGGCGCGATGGAATTGACGTTGATATTGTCCTTGCCCAGCTCTGCCGCCAAGGCGCGGGTCAGATTAACGACGCCGCCCTTCGATGCGCAATAGCCGGGGCAGTTGGGAAAGGCGCCGGTGCCGGCGATGGAAGATATATTGACCACCTTGCCGCCGCCAATCTCGCCCCAATGGGGCACCAGGGTTTTGACGAAGAAGAAATAGCCCTTGAGGTTGAGATCAAGCTGCTCGTCCCAAATCTCTTCGGTGGTCTCCAAGACCGGCACGGTGCGAAAGACGCCGGCATTGTTGACCAGAATATCGATCCGGCCGAAATCATCGATCACATTTTGCGCGAAGCTCTCGATCTCGGGCACTTTGGATACATCCGCCTGATAGGATTTGGCGGTGCCGCCTGCGTCCTGGATTTCCTTGACCACTTCGTCGGCCTTGTCCGGGCTTTTCAGGAAATTGACGGCTACGGTCGCGCCCTCGGCGGCATAGCGCTTGGCGATGGCGGCGCCGATGCCGAGGGACGAGCCGGTAACGATGGCGATTTTGTCAGTGAGACGCATTTTGAAATTCCTCCTAAGGTAAAAATATTCGCAAATTTCGATTACTCGGCGCGCGCGGCCCGGGTGGCCGGGCCGTCGATCTGCATGGCCTCGGTGATGATCACGCCGTAAATTTCGGCTGCTCGCTCTCGGCTGACCAGCCCTTCGGCCACATCGCGCAACACCCGGTCCGCATCGCGGCTCTTGGGATCGCCGTAGCCGCCGCCGCCGCAGGCGATGGACACCAAGGTTTCGCCGTCCTCGATCCAGATTTGAGAGCATTGTTCGAGCCGCTCGAGGGTGCCGCCCGGCAACCTGCGGAACTGATCCGAATGCGCCGCCGCGCCGCCAGCGCGGGCGCCCAAAGGATTGTGGATATTGCCATCGGCAACGAAGCCGGCTTCCATGCGGCAATCGACGGGGCCTAGCTCGACTTCGATCCCGGGCGCGCCGCGGAACCGCCCGGCGCCTTCGGAATCCGGAATCAGGTGGCGCTTGGTCACACGGATCGGCGTATAAATCTCATCCAATTCGACCGAATCGATATAGCACATGCCGCCATTGCCTGCGTGCAGCATGGTCATCCAGGCGTCTTCGAAGGGCGCGCCGGCGCCCGCCGTATGGCCCAGAAACAATTGATTTACATAAGGTTTTCCATTCCTGGGGTCGGTGCCGGAGACCACCGAAGTGGACGGCGGGCAGAAGCAGCCGATCTCGCCCATGCCGAGCCCGTCGCCGATCTCGGCCATGGCGCGCATGGTCGAATTTTGTATCCGGTCGGCCAGGTTGGTGGTCGAGGCCGAGCAGCTTATGGGATGGCGCGGGATGCCGACGACACCGTTGTCTTTCAGGTGCAACTTCACCCGGCGGAAGGCGCCGGCGTTTTTGGGCACCGAATTATCCACCGAATTAAAGATGCCGATCATCGCCGATGTGCGTGTGCAGGCCTCCGATACGTTGAGCCCGCAAGCCAGCGCTTCGGAATTATCGGTGAGGTCCACCTCGATCATCGCCGCATTGGTGTCGATGGTAACTTTCGATGTGATGGTGATGCCTTCGGCGGGTGTGCCAGGAATGGCATCGTGGGTGGATTGGGCGGTGGCACTGCCGGCGGGCATGGATTGGATTGCCTGGATCATACGTTTTTCGGAATAATCGAACCACTGGTCGGTGAAGCCGTGCAATGTGCCCCAGCCAATCTCGGCGCCGAGTGCCAGCAATTCCCGCTCGCCGATATAGGCGGCGCCGAGCATCGCCAAAAAATCGCCGTACCATTGGTCGGGCACGCGGATGCGCATGCGGCACATGCGGATGATATCGTCGATCACCTGGTAATTGTCGGCCACTTTTACGGCGGGAAAAATGAGCGCACCTTCTTCGTAAACATCGCGCGCCGTGCCGTGATAGGTGGTCGGGATCGAATTGCCGATATCGGCCTGATGCGCCTTGGCCAAAAGCGTGAAGTGATGGACGCCCGCATCGTCGATCACCGGCATCAGGAGGGTGTGATCGGCGGGGTGGGAATCGCCGTGATAGGGCGAATTGTGCAGGAACACGTCGCCTTTCTTTAAGTTTGGATGGAACTCGTGCATGGACCGGGCCATCAGATCGGGTCCCGACAACACATGAATGGGCAGGCTTTCCTCAGCGGTCAGCAATTCGCAGTCCTTAGTGACGATGCAGCAGGAGAAATCCTTGGCCCGGTTGAGGACGCCGGAGCGCCCGGTGCGCAACAAAGTATTGCCCATCTTGCGGCAAATACCGCCGAGGCGGTTGGAAAGTATCGCCAGTTTGGCGCCGTCCAGCTTAGAATTTTTCTCGCTCATGGGCCTGTTCCTAGGGCGTGATATTGATACTGCCGGCGTTCGTCAGATGAAAGCTGGCACCGGGATCAATGACAATCGTGGTGAACGGCGTTTCGATAATCGCCGGGCCGGATATTTCCTCGCCGGGTGTTAGCTGCGCCGGTGCATGGATTGACGTATCGACGATGCCGGCGCCCTCGAAATATATCTGGCGGCTGCCGCTGTGTTCGGCCCCGCCGTCCGCTGCCAATCTGCCGCCGCCTGAGCCGGTCAGCTTGCAGGCGACCGAGGCCGTCCAGCCGACAAACTCGACGATGGAGCTGGGATCGTTGATGGCGAATATTTCCTCGTGCGCGGCGTTGAAATCGGCGATCAGTTTTTGCAAATCGGCAGCTCCTTGGAAGCGGCTTGCGGCCAGCGGCACCTCGATTTCCCAGACCTGGCTGGCGTAGCGGGCCTCGACGCCAAATTCGATCCGGTGTTCGGCGGCGCCGGCGCCGGGGCCATTGATAAAGGCCTGGCATTTGGCCTCTAGGGCCGCCAACACCGCGTTGGCGGCGGCCTCATCCCAATCCTCGGAAGTGGTGAAATAGATCGAGCGAAACTCGGTCGTCAGGTCCGATATGGTAGCGCCGTAAGCGCTCAAACCGGCGCCGGTTTCCGGGATCAGAACCCTTGGGCAGCCGAGCCGGCGGGCGATAAATACCGAGTTCAGCCCAGCCGCACCGCCGCCGCCGATGAGCACCGCATCGGCGGGATCGATACCCTGATTGACGGTGATCTCGGTGATCGCCTGGACCATGTTTTCGGTGGCTACCTCGACAATTGCCGCTGCCGCCGCGGCCAGTTCCAGGCCGAGGGGCGCTGCGATCTGTTCTTGGATCACCGCTTCGGCGGCGCCTGTATCGAGAGCCAGCGTGCCGCCCAGGAAATAATCGGGATCCAGATAGCCGAGCACCAGACAGGCGTCGGTGAGGGTTGGCAGGGTGCCGCCGGCGCCGTAGCAGACCGGGCCCGGCGCTGCGCCGGCGCTTTCCGGCCCGACGAAAAGGATGCCGCCGTCATCGACCCGGGCGATGGAGCCGCCGCCGGCGCCCACCGATTTGATATCGATGGACGGAAAGCCGGTCATGTGGCCGCGAAAGGGCTGGCCGATCCAGGTCTCCCGTGTTTTGGGAATGCGCCCGCGCCGTACCAGGGAAACATCATAGGTGGTGCCGCCGGTATCGGCGACGATGGCGTTGGGCTCGGTGCATTCGGAACTGGCATAGTATCGCCCGGCGATGGGCGCCATGGACGGCCCCGAATTGATGGCGTGGATTGGCTCGCTAGCAAGCTCCATCGCATCGATCATGCCGCCTTGGGATGTGAGTACTAAAGTACGGCCTTGGAACCCGGCAGCCGTCAGCCGCTCGGTCAGGCTGCCGAGATAGCGCTCCATCAGCGGCTTCAGGGAGGCATCGATGGCCACCGCCGAAGCGCGCCGATATTCCCGGAGCGCTGGGTTGAGAATATGGGACAGCGAAACCGGCACTTCCGGCATATGTTGCGCCAGCAATTCGCCGACGCGGGTCTCGTGCGCCGGATTGGCGATCGACCAGAGGAAGCATACCGCCACGGCCTCGATTTTTTGAGCATTTAGCGCGCCGATGATGTCCATCACCGCCGCTTCGTCCAAGGCCAAAACTACATTGCCTTCGCCGTCCATGCGTTCCGGCACTTCGAACGTGAGCGCGCGCGGGATATAGGGTTCTGGGTAGGGAATGCGGAAATTGAACGGCTCGATGCGCCCGCCCTCGCGCAGCACGAGAATATCGGGATGGCCCTGGGTGGTCAGGAACGCGGTCTTGGCGGTATTGCCGGTGATGATGGCGTTGATGGCATGGGTGGTGCCGTGGATTAGCATCTCGCCTTGGCTTAAGAATTTGCTCAGTTCCATATCCCGGTCGCGGGCGGCAAGGGCGAGGGCATCGAGCACGCCCAGCACCGGATCGTCCGGCGTCGTCGGCGCCTTATATAGCGCCAGGGCGCCGTCGTCGCCTTCGACAATCAGATCGGTAAACGTGCCCCCGGTGTCGCAGGCAAAGCGCATGCCCCATACCTTTTGTTGCCCGAGACGGGTGCCACGGGATTACCCCGGCGCCTGGCCGGAGAGATTACAGATCGTCGGTGCGGATTTGTGCGTCCAGATCGGCCAATTCGGACAGAAGTTGCTCTTCCTCGGTCTCGTCGATATCGACAAAACGGACGCCGATGCCCTCATCGAACGAGCGTGTCACCTCGGCGCCAAAGACGCCCACATCCTCGATTTCCAGCTCCAGGGAATCGTCGTTCTCCAGCTCGAAAGCCCCGGCGACCGAGGCACCGCCGGCTGAAACGTCACGCAAAAGTGCGTCGATCTCGTCGTCCGATCCGCCTCCAACGCGGGCCGTGATCTTTTTGCTCACCGCGTGACGCGGATGCCTACGTTTGTCCTCAGCGCTGCCTGTTGCCGCCATGACAGGTCTCCCGATCAGTTTATTTCCTCACTATTGTCTCTATTACGCCGAGCCCGGGGCGTCCTGTCAATTGCCTTCGAAGGCGGGCTTTTCCTTGGCCACGAAAGCATTGTAGGCGCGCTCGAAATCCTTGGTTTGCATGCAGATGGCCTGGGCCTGGGCTTCGGCTTCCAGAAACTCCGGCACGCCCATGTCCCATTCCTTGTTCATCATCATCTTGGTCATGCCGTGGGCGAAAGTGGGGCCGCTGGCCAGCCTTGCGGCCTGGGCTTGCGCCTCGGCCACCAATTCCTCGGGCGCGATCAGGCGGTTATAAAAGCCCCAGCGCTCAGCTTCCTCACCGCCCAAGGAGCGGCCCGTATATAACAGCTCAGCCGCCCGGCCCTGACCGATGATGCGCGGCAGCATGGCACAGGCGCCCATATCGCACCCAGCCAACCCAACACGCACAAACAAAAACGCGACCTTTGAGCGCTCAGTCCCGTAGCGCAGATCCGACGCCATGGCGATGCACGCGCCGGCGCCGGCGCAAATGCCGTCGATGGCTGAAATGATGGGCTGCGGCGCCTCGCGCATGGCCTTGATGAAGTCGCCGGTCATGCGTGTGAATTCCAAAAGCCCGTCCATGTCCATGGCCACCAGGGGGCCGATGATTTCGTGCACGTCGCCGCCTGAGCAGAAGTTTTCGCCGGCGCCGGTGAACACCACCGCCTTGATGTCATCCACATAAACCAACTGGCGGAAGGTATCGCGCAACTCGGCATAGCTATCGAGGGTTAAGGGGTTTTTTCGTTCCGGCCGGTTGAGTGTGATGGTGGCGACCCGGTCTTCGACGTTCCAGCCGAAATGCTTGGGGCTAATGTCGGATGCTTTCATGAAATCAGTCCTTCCTTGGTGGCATGTAAGCGATCATAGGTTGGCCTTAGTTTTAAACCCTATGCCGCCATCGTCAATCCGCCGTTGTCGCCTGGATGCGGACCCGGTGCCTTGATTTCGATCAACGCAATCGGGCAGTCAAAACCGGCGGCAACAAAACTCGAGGCGTTTTTGAAATACCCCCAATTTGTGTGGGAATTGGCAGGCAGGGCCCAATCGCCTATAACCCCAGGCGCAATTGCCAAGGATGTTTACCTGAATGTTTCGCCATAAGCAGCTAATCCGCATCATGTTCGCCGACTGCGATCCGGCGCGGATCATGTTTTATCCCCGCTATTTCGAATGGTTCGACCGGGCCTGCCAGGACCTGTTCAACGCCGCTGGGCTCGACTGGACGTCGATCTGGGCAAAGCATGGCATGGCCGGCTTTCCGGTGGTCGATGCGTCGGCCAAGTTTCTCGGTCCGGCGCGCATGGACGAGACGGTCGAGTTGGAAACCTGGATCGATGAATGGCGTGGGCGCACGTTCGTTGTGAAACACGTTGTCCGCCGGGACGGTGTAACCCTGGTGGAGGGTCAGGAAATCCGGGTCTGGGCGCTGCTCGATGCGGACGCGCCCAAGGGCGCCCGCGCCGGCGAAATTCCCGAAGACGTGAAGGCCCTGTTCGACAACGGCCCGTTAAATTAAAGCCCCCGCTCCAGTGCGGCGCTCAAGCGTTGGGCGAAGCCGGCAGCGTCGCCAAGGGGCTCGCCCTCGGCAATATAGGCCTGATCCAGCAAGAGATGCGCGGTCTCGGATATCTGATCCTTCTTGGTCAGATCACCGCTCATGGCTGTCAGCTTTTTGATCAGTGCGTGCGCCGGGTTGATCTCCAGCACGCGGGCGGCGGCGGGCGCCGTGATCTGGCCGTGGCGTTTGAGCATGCGCTCCAGATGGAAATCCATATCGCCGTCGCCGGAAATCAGACAGACGGCGCTGTCGGTCAGGCGGTCCGATGTCTGCACGTCGCGCACCGCATCGCCGAGCGCTTCCTTGAACGCCAGGATCAATTTGGCCACATCGGCGGCATCGGCTTTCTCAGGGCCGTCCTTGTCCTCATCCTTACCGGCGTCGCCGTCCGTTTTGATCTTGGAGAAATCAATGCCGCCGGCGGTGACCGAACGGAACGGTTTTTCCTCGAACAGGCCGACCGTCGGTAGCCAGAACTCATCGACCGGATCGTCCAACAGCAACACTTCGAGGCCGCGCGACTGAAAGCCTTCCAATTGCGGTGAGACGCGCATCTGATCGATGTCCGCGCCGGTGATGAAGAATATCTCTTCCTGGCCCTCCTTCATGCGCGCCGCATAATCGGCCAGGCTAATCAAATCGTCGCTGTTGGTGGAGCGGAAGCGGGCGATTTCCAAAAGCCGCTCGCGGTTGTCGGCGTCTTCATAGAGGCCTTCTTTGACGACGGCGCCAAAATCGGCCCAAAAGGCGGCGTATTCTTCCGGCGCTTTTTCCGCCTTTTTCTTCAATTCAGAAAAGATGCGGCGTACCAGGGCGGTGCTGATGCGTCTCACCACGGCGTTGTGCTGCAACATTTCGCGGCTGACATTGAGGGGCAGGTCTTCCGAATCGACAATGCCGCGCACAAAGCGCAAATAGGCCGGCATCAATTCTTCGCAATCGTCGGTGATGAAAACCCGTTTCACATATAGTTTGACCCGATGCTTGCGGTCCGGGTTCATCATATCGAACGGCTTCGATGAAGGAATATACAGCAGGTTGGTATATTCGATCTTGCCTTCTGCCCGGTTATGCAAGGTCAGCCACGGGTCATCGAAGGCATGACCCACATGGTGATAGAATTCCTTGTACTGCTCTTCGGTGATATCGCCCCGCGCACGGGTCCAGATGGCCGAGCCGGTATTGAGCTGGTTCTCGCCCTCCTTGGTAGCGATCATGATCGGGATCGAGACATGATCGGAATAGGTGGCGATGATGTTGCGGATGCGCGCCTCTTCCAGAAATTCGCTTTCGCCCTTGGCCAGATGCACGATGACCGAGGTGCCTTGGCCTTCGCGTTCCGCTTCGGCCAGGGTGAACGAGCCGGCGCCCTCGGATGTCCACAGCCAGGCTTTATCCTCGCCGGCTTTGCGGCTTAACACTTCGACCTTCTTGGCGACTGAGAACGAGGCGTAAAAGCCGACACCAAACTGGCCGATCAGGGCCGAATCCTTTTTTTCGTCGCCGGACAGGCTTTCCAGGAACGCCGTGGTGCCCGAGCGGGCGATGGTGCCCAGATTCTCGATCAACTCGTCCCGGTTCATACCGATGCCGTTGTCGGCAACCGTGACGGTGCGGTCCCGCTTATTGGTGGAAAGCTGGATATTGAACTCGGAGCCGGCTTCCATCAGGCCGGGTTCGGTCAGCGCCAGATAGCGCAGCTTGTCGCAGGCATCTGCGGCGTTGGAGACCAATTCCCGCAAAAATATTTCTTTGTTGCTGTACAGCGAATGGATGACGATATCGAGTACCTTGCCGACTTCCGCCTCGAATGTGAATTCGTCCTGAGCCATGATTTCCTCGCGCATTAAAATTGTTTGTAAAATTACCGCCGCCATCTTGTGGCGACGGATTTGTGACCTCATATGTATTGATAGGGACGCTTGTGCAAGGGCTATCGTCGATGCAGTTAAATTTTGCCGCAAATGACCAAAATCAAGGTGCAAGCGCCCGATATAAGACAATAATGGCTAACCATGAATACAAAAAGATTGCCAAGTCTTGGGAGCGCGCCGCTTTCGGCGCAAAATCAAATTCTCTCACACCATCGAAGTCGTTTCATGTATCATCGCTCCTTGGCTGAATGAAGGGTAAAATATGTCCATACCGGCGCAAATCTCATTCCGAAATTTTGATCGTTCCGAGGCTGTCGAAGAGCGGATTCAGGAAAAAGTTGATAAACTAGAACAATATTTTGACCGCATAACCAACTGTCAGGTGGTAGTCGAGGCGCGCCATCGGAGCCATAACAAAGGCAATCTGTATCATATCAAAGTGGTGATGTCGGTGCCCGGCGAAGACGTGGTGGTGACCCGCGATCCCAAAGACGCCCACGCTCACGAAGATATCTATGTCGCCATCCGCGATGCCTTCGAAGCGGTGCGCCGCCAATTGAAAAAGCATGTGCGCATGACGCGGCAAAGACCGGTCAAGGAGCCGGTTCCCGAAGTATAAAGTTTTGGGCCGGGTAGTCCCTTAAGGTCATGGCCGGCCCTGATCCAGGCGCGCTTAAGCGGCTGATGACGGCGATTGCCGAAGACACATACCGCACCGCCGGTGAAACCGGGCTGAGCGAATTATCACCATCGGTACTCGGCGCCATAATGGACGTGCCGCGCCAGGAATTTGTGCCGGACGGCGACGCGGCCTCGGCCTTTGACAACCGACCATTGCCCATCGGTCATGGTCAGACCATATCGCAACCCTTTGTCGTCGCGCTGATGACCGAACTTTTGGATATCAGGCCTGGCGACAAGGTGTTGGAGCTGGGCACCGGATCGGGCTACCAGACCGTGGTGCTCGCCGCCCTCGGCGCGTCCGTTTATTCCCTCGAAATTATCCCCCAACTGGCCGATGCGGCGGCCAAGCGTCTGGCTCGGCTTGGGGCTAGCAATGTCCATTTGCAAACCGCCCAGGGCTGGGATGGCTGGCCCTCCCAGGCTCCGTTCGATGCCATCATTGTGACGGCGGCGGCGGGGCGCGTGCCGCCGGCATTGTTTCGCCAATTGAAGCCGGGCGGGCGCCTGATTGTGCCCATCGGCGAGCCGGGTGGCCATCAAGTGCTGATGCGTATTGTCAAAACCGAAGATGGCGGCATAACCGAAGAGCGCATTCTGTCGGTTGCTTTCGTGCCGCTGGTGGAAGATTGAACTTCATTTTCGCTTGCGCCGGAACGCCAAACGCCTAATTCTCTGAATATGCACCAGCACTATTCTTCATCCAGCCAGCCGTCACCGGCGCGCGTTGTCGCCGTCTTGGGCCCGACCAACACGGGCAAGACGTACCTGGCGCTGGAGCGCATGCTCGGCCATGGCAGCGGCATGATGGGATTTCCGTTGCGTCTGCTGGCGCGGGAAAATTATGACCGCGCCGTCGCCATCAAAGGGCCGCGCCAGGTAGCGTTAATCACCGGCGAAGAAAAAATCGTCCCGCCTTACGCCAAGTATTTCTTTTGCACGGTCGAATCCATGCCGCTCGACAAGCGTCTGGCCTTTGTCGCCGTTGACGAGATCCAGCTTGCGGCCGATCCGGACCGCGGCCATGTATTCACCGAGCGATTGCTGCGCGCCCGCGGCGAAGAAGAAACCATGTTCATGGGATCGGACGCCATGCGGCCTTTGATCCGCCGGCTGGTGCCCGAAGCCAGCTTTATTTCGCGGCCCAGGTTTTCGGTTCTGACTTTCACCGGACCTAAGAAAATTCTACGCCTGCCGCCGCGTTGCGCCGTGGTCGGCTTTTCCGCCCAGGATGTCTATACCATCGCCGAATTGATCCGGCGCGAGCGCGGCGGCGCCGCTGTGGTACTCGGCGCCCTCAGCCCGCGCACTCGCAACGCCCAGGTGGCCATGTTCCAGGAAGGCGAGGTGGACTATCTGGTGGCCACCGACGCTATCGGCATGGGCCTCAATATGGATGTGGATCACGTTGCCTTTGCGCGGCTGGCCAAGTTCGACGGCAATTTTCACCGGGATCTCAGGCCCGATGAGTTGGCCCAGATCGCCGGGCGGGCCGGGCGCCATATGAGCGATGGGACCTTTGGATTGACCGCCGAAGCGACGGAGCTGGCGCCGGAAATCGTTGAGCGGATCGAAACCCATAATTTTGCCAAACTGCGCCAGATATATTGGCGCAACCCGCATCTGGAATTCTCCAGCCTGGATAAGTTGGCTGCCAGTTTGGCCGAGGCGCCGGGGCAAACCGGGCTGGCTCGCGTCATCAAGGCGCGCGACGAGGAAGCATTGGCCGATGTCCTGCGTGATGACGAAGTTAGCAAGCGCGCCGTCACGCCGGACGCCATCCGGCTTCTGTGGCAGGTCTGCCAGATACCCGATTACAATCGCACCGGCGGCGGCCAGCATGCATCGCTTCTCGGTCGCATATTCCAGTTGCTGAGGGACAAAGACCGGCTGCCCGCCGATTGGCTGGCCGGTCAGGTCGATCGCATCGATCATGTGGATGGCGGCATCGACAGCTTGATGCAGCGCATCGCCGATGTGCGCACCTGGACCTACGTGTCGCACCGGGACGATTGGCTGGACGACCGTGCCCATTGGCGGGAACGCACGCGCCAAATCGAAGAACGTCTATCGGATGCCTTGCACACCGCGCTGACCCAGCGCTTTGTCGATGCCCGCACAACCACCCTGGTGCGCCGCCTAGCCGCGGGTGATCCGTTGCACGCCCACATCACCGGGGAAGGCGAGGTGATGGTTGAGAACCATTTTGTCGGCAATATCGAAGGCTTTAAATTTTTTGCCGACGTTGCTGACGGCGCCGCCGCCGAACGGGCGGTATCGACCGCCGCCAGCCGCGCCTTGGCGGTGGAATTTGAACGCCGGGTCGAGGCATTCGGCAAAGCCGCCGATGGCGATGTGACGTTAAAGCCCGATGGCCGCATCCTGTGGCTGGGCGCCCAGGTGGGGCGCATCGTGCCGGGTAACCGTATCTTGCGCCCGCGCGCCGTTCTTAGCGCCAGTGAATTGTTGCAGCCATTGCCGAGGGCTCATGCCGAGGCGCGCTTGAACCGCTGGCTTAACTCCATCATCGACGCCCGCCTGGGGCCGCTGTTGCGCATCTTGAAAGCCCAAGATGACGCAGAATTGAACGGCAATGTGCGCGGCATCCTTTTTCAATTGACCGAGGGGCTGGGCGCCTTCCCGCGGCGCACCGCCGACACCCTGATTGGGGCGCTTCGTAAAGAAGATTTTTCGCGCCTTCGCGGTCTCGGTATCTGGGTTGGCGCGCGCGACGTCTATATGGAGGCCATGATCCGGCCCAAGGCGGCGCAGGTATGTTCACTTTTGTGGGCGATCCACAATGGCCGAGCGCCGATCCCAAATCCGCTGCCGGCGGGCCGAGTTTCGGTGGAAGCCGATGAGCAATGGCCGCCCGGGTTTTTGTATGCGGCGGGCTACCGGCCGGCGGGAACGCTGGTGCTGCGCATCGATATCGCTGAGCGGCTGATCGTCGCCATCGATGCCAAGATGAGCCGGACGGGCGCGGTGTTGTCGCCCGAGATACTCAATCTCGCGGGCTGCGGCGAAGACCAAATCGCCGGCGTTCTAGATGCCATCGGCTATAAGCTGGCAAAGGATGGCGAGGCGCTGCGCATCCGCCGCCTCAAATCCAATCCAGCGCCCAAGGCCAAGCGCAAGGCTGCCAAGACCAAGCACCCGGCCCAAGTTGATCCCAATTCGCCTTTCGCCAAGCTGCAGGATTTGGCGCTGAACTGATGGGCAAAAACGCAACGGACGCCGCCGCCGATGCCCTCAGGCTCGACAAGTGGTTCTGGCATGCGCGCTTTTTCAAAAGCCGCTCGCTCGCCTCCAAGTTCTGCCAATCGGGTAAGGCGCGGGTCAACGGCGACACCATCCGCAAGGCCCACTACATGGTGCGGTGCGGCGACACCCTGACCTTTCCCATCGGCACCAATGTGCGGGTAGTTCGCATTGTCGCGCTGGGCTCAAGGCGCGGTCCGGCTCCGGAAGCGCAAGCGCTGTACGAGGATTTGCAGCCGGCCCAGTCGAAGGCGGAGGCTCGGGATGAAAAGACCGCCGCCGCACCACATCCACCGTCGGGGCCGCCGCCCAAGCGCGATCCCGGCAGCGGCCGACCGACCAAGTCGGACCGCCGCGCCATCGACCGGTTGATGGGCCGCGAAGTCGGCAAGCGGGGAATGGTGGGGCGTATGGTCGACGCCATCTTAGGACGGAATTCGGACCCCGATTAGTGCGCCCCGGGGCATCTCATGTTTCCTTGAACAGGGCCGGGCGTCATGCTAGGCCACGTCCATGATAAATCGATTTAAGAAATTGTTTGCTGCGGACGCGGCCTCGGGGTCGATCCAGGACCGGGACCAGGAAATCCAATTGGCGGCCTCGGCGCTGCTTGTCGAATCCGCCTGTAGCGATGGCGATTTCGATGCAGATGAGCGCGCCAGCATCACCGCGATTTTGCAGTCAGAGTTCGATTTAAACGACGACGAAACCCGCACCATGATCGAGGAAGCCGAACAAGCGGTCCAGGAGACCGGCCAGCTTTACGGCTTCACACGGGTAATCAAAGATCGCTATACGCCGGAAGAGCGCGTCCGTATGATCGAATGGCTTTGGCAGGTGGCCTTCGCCGACGGAAATGTGGACATGTTCGAATCCAACTTGATCCGCCGCATCGCCGGTTTGATATATGTTTCCGACGTGGATCGCGGGCGCGCAAAAAAACGTGTCCAAGCGAGGCTTGGCATCAACGAAAGCCCGGTGTAAGTAAGATGGGCGAATTGCCGAGGCAGGTAACGTTACTGGGAATATACGGAGAGTGATATGACTTACATAGTCGTCGAAAATTGTGTCAAATGTAAATTCATGGATTGCGTCGAGGTGTGTCCTGTCGATTGCTTCTATGAGGGCGAAAATATGCTCGTTATTCACCCCGATGAATGCATCGATTGCGGTGTGTGCGAGCCCGAATGTCCGGCCGAAGCGATCCTGCCCGATACCGAAGATGGCCTTGGTGATTGGCTTGAAATCAATACCAGATACGCGGCCGAGTGGCCCAATATCACGGTCAAGGGCGAATCCCCCGCCGACGCCGAAGAATGGAAAGACAAGCCTGGCAAAAAGGAAATGCTGAGCACCAATCCAGGCGCCGGCTCCTAACAAGCGGATTATTTGCTCTAGGCCTCGGTTTAGGGGCCCGGCGCTGAAGGTGAAGCGTGGCGGCAAGGTGCTGTTATTTCACCGAATTTTGTGTTATACTTCGTACAAGGCCTCAGGGACGTTCGCGTTCTCGGGCCTTTTTACGCATGGGGGCTGCATTTGAGCACCCGGCATTTGGCGATGCGATTCCCCGCAGCGTCCGCAAACGGAGATATTGAGATACAATGGCGAGTTCCGCTAAGAAAAAAGATGGCAAGCTGGCCTTCAAGGCCGGCGAATATGTGGTCTATCCCACCCACGGCGTCGGTCTGGTGACCGGCATCGAAAAAGAAACCATCGCCGGCCATAATTTGCGCCTGGTTGTGGTGACCTTTGACAACGACCGCATGACCCTGCGCGTGCCCACCGACAAGATGGACTCGTCCGGCCTGCGCAAAGTTTCTTCCAAGAAAATCATGGACGATGCGGTCACCACCTTAAAAGGCAAGGCCAAAGTCAAGCGCACCATGTGGAGCCGCCGCGCCCAGGAATATGAAGCCAAGATCAATTCCGGCGATCCCATTTCCATCGCCGAAGTGGTGCGCGATCTGTTCCGCAATGTGGGCCAGCCGGACCAATCCTTCTCCGAGCGGCAAATCTACGAGGTTGCGCTGGAGAGGCTGGCCGGTGAGTTCGCCGCCGTCGATGGCGTCGATAAGGAAAAGGCGACCGAAAAAATCGAAACCGTGCTGCAGGCCGTCTGATTTCCTGAGCGCCCGATCTTTTAAGCGATTCGTCTAACGAACCACCAGCTTGACCGGCGTCCCCGGCGCTATTCGTGCGCCGGGCACGAGCCCGTTCAACACTTGAAACCAGTCCGGCCCGAACCGGTCCATGGCCATCCGGGCCGCCAGAGCCGCCGCCGTGTCGCCGGCTCTGGTGTTGCGGATGCGAATGCGCAAAGGCTTGATTGCGGATGCTTCCGCCGGCGCCAGGTTGCGCATGGAAAATGTGGTGCGCCGGAACGCCAAGCTGAATTTCTGCGTCAGGTTTGGCGGCGTTTGGAATATCAGCCGGTAGATGCGCCCCGCGTCCCGGCGAATGGCGACAAAGCGGATATCGTAGCTGGTGCCGCGCCGGTCCTTGATTGCCGTGCGCGCCGTTGCTGCCTGCATGCCATTGACCGTCATGCTTTCCATATCCGCCAATTGCCGGCCGCGCGCCCATTCGTTTTTGATATAGCCCCGCATGGCTGGATTGGCGTGCTTGCCGGCAATATCGAACTTGACGCCGGCGCCGCCGGGGCCGACGGCGACCAGCGCGTCGGGGCGATTGTTGACGGTGAAGCCGGCGGGAAGGGTAAAGGAAAATCCCATGATCGGATGGGCATAAACCCGGCCCGTCAGGATGCCTTCCTTGGGATCGGAGCCAAACAAAAGGCCGTTGATATTCTTCATAAACGCTTCGCGGTTTTGCAAGTTTCCGGGCGCGGCGCCCTTGGCGTTGGCAATCGCGCGCTCCACCCGGTCCAGGGTGCGCGGGTGCGAGGCGAAAAAATTGCTTTTGTCGATTTCGTTGGCGCCCCGGCCCTTGATGCGGTTCTGCAAGGCTGAGTGGGCGCGCATTTTGGCCAAAAAGCTAGCCATCATTCGGGCATCGTAGCCTAAACGGGCGATATAGCGGACACCCAGCTCATCGGCCTGAAACTCTTGGCCCTGGGAATATTGCTGGATGATGCCTTGCCCGACTACGTTGGCCAACTGCCCGGCGGCGCCGCCGAGAATGATGCCAGCGGCGGTGGCTCCGATCTCGGTGAGGGTGCCGCTCGATTTGCGCTGTGTCGAATGGCGCGCCGTCACATGGCCGATCTCGTGGGCCATGACGCCGGCCAGCTCCGCCTCGTTGCCGGCCAGCGCGATTAGCCCGCGGGTGACATAAACAAAGCCGCCGGGCAGCGCAAAGGCGTTGATCTTTTCCGAGTTTAAGACCGTGAACCGCCAGCCGATATTGGGCAGCTCCGAGGCCCGCGCGAGGTTCGTTCCGATGCCTTGCACATATTGGGACAAGCGCTGATCGCCATAGACGCCGCCGAATTGCTTAACGATGACCGGGTGCTGCGCCTCACCGGTGCGCCGCTCATCTTCAAGTGTCGTGCCGAAGGTGATCATGCGATCGCCGGTCGCCGGATTGACCGCGCAAGCGCCAAGCCCGAGCACCGTCAGCACCAAGAACAAAATACCCGATAACCGATTGCGGGGCCGCGCGTTCATCAATCAAGCACCTCGATCTGCTCCGGATGGGTAACTTTGATCATAGGGCCGTTGAAGGATTTGAGCCAGCCGCGCACCCGGATGCGCTTGCCTTGCATGGCGACCGGATCGATGCCTTCCCGGCGAAACAATCTGACCACCCTGGGCGCCAGCGACAGGGTGAAGTCGGTGCGCCAGTTGAGCCCGAAATTCAAATACACCCGGCCGCGAACATCGGCGGCGTCCAGAACCTTGCCTTCGACAATCTGGAACGTGTTGATATGGCTGCCGCTGGTTTCCGGGTTTCGGATGCTGTAATAATCCAGCGCCCAAATGCCGCGCCGGGCGACGCGGGCCTCGCGCTCAAGCGCCAGCATTTCGGCCACCCGCGCCCGGTTGTCGCCGAACGAATAAACCCGCGCCAGGCCGGCGCTCAGCAACGCGCCTTGCACCCAGGCGCCGTCCTCCAGATTGAGATGCGCCAACAACCTTCCGTGCCGGTCCATGCGCCGCCCGCCATGGGAAAGCCGCACCTTTCTGTCGCCGGCCAGTCGGCTGAGAAACGCCTTGGCGGCGTCGGCCAGCGGCCATTTCTGAAATCCCCGCCGGCCGAGGGGCAGCTTCGGCGCTTGGATACCCACCAGCCTGATTTGGGTAGCCCCTGATATGGCTTCTTGCATGGTTACCGTGTCGCCATCGACGATGCCCCGGATCACCGCCACGCCGCCGGGCTGCAACGCCTGGTTCAGCTCTTGGGCCACCCCTTGACCGGCCAATAGCCAAAGCGCGCCCGTCAGAACGGCGCAGGTAATCTTGCCGAAGATTTGGTTTTGACTCATCATTGGCGAAGCAATAGACCTTAAAGCCATGGACGTATCGCAATCCCAGAACCAGCTTTATCCCGAGATCCAGCCCCATGCAAAGGGTATGCTTGATCTCGACGGACACCATCAAATGTATTGGGAGGTGTCGGGCAATCCCGATGGCGTGCCGGCGGTGTTTTTGCATGGCGGGCCGGGGGCCGGCGCCTCGCCTTCGCACCGGCGGTTTTTTGATCCCGACTACTACCGGATCGTGGTTTTCGATCAGCGCGGTTCCGGCCGCTCGAAGCCGTTCGCAGAGACCACTGACAACACCACCCAGCATCTGGTAGGCGATATGGAGACCCTGCGCAGCCATCTGGAAATCGATGAATGGCTGGTGTTCGGCGGCTCCTGGGGTTCGGCTTTGGCGCTGGCCTACGGCATCGAGCATCCAGAAAGAGTGTCGGGCTTCGTGTTGCGCGGCATCTTCCTTTGCCGCCAGTTGGAGCTGGACTGGTTCCTGGGCGGCATCAAAGCCGTGTTTCCGGAAAACTGGCGCGCCTTTTTGGCGCATCTGGATGAAGCCGACCGGGATGATCCGCTTACCGCCTATCACCGCCTTTTGATGGATTCCGACGCGTCCGTGCATGGTCCTGCGGCGAGGGTCTGGGCTCGCTTTGAGGGTGCTTGCTCCACCTTGATGCCGAGCCCGCGCAGCGTCTCCAACCTGGAATCCGGGCGCGAAGCCTTGGCTTTGGCGCGCATCGAGGCGCATTACTTCGTCAATGATCTGTTTCTTGCCGACGATCATTTTTTGGCCAATGTGGATCGCATCAATCATCTTCCTGCGACGCTTGTGCAGGGCCGCTACGACATGGTGTGCCCGGTGCGCACCGCCGACGAGCTGGCCACCGCCTGGGATGGCGCCGAGCTTGTGATCGTTCCCGACGCCGGCCATTCGGCCATGGAGTCGTCGATCCGCTCGGCCTTGGTGGCGGCGACCGAGCGTTTCAAACAATTGTAGCTAAGGCCGTTGCGCACGCTTTCGGCTTGCATCAAATCGGCGAGCGCCTAGTATGGCCTGCGAAATCAAAGGGCAGGGGGCCCACCGGTGAAGACATTTTTTAAATCCACGGTTAAAGTCATAAGGTCTGGGTTGGCCGCCGTGATCGGCGTTGCGATGCTGGGTTTGGCGACCAGTGCACCGGCGCTGGCCGATGATCCCGATTTCCTGTCCGTCGGCGCCGGCTATTTCGATTTCAACCGGCAGAAGGACCAGGGTGCCGAGTTCCGCCTGGAATACCGTTCGTCGAAAAAGCTGTGGGTGTTCAAGCCGTTCGCGGCGGTCGCCTATACCAGCCCGGGCCACGGCTTCGTCGGCGCCGGCGTGCTGATCGACATCTTTCTCGGCCGCCGCTTCGTGCTGACCCCCAGCTTCGCGCCCCATGCTTATTGGGGCGGCAACGATGATCTGGATTTGGGTCATACGGTTGAGTTCCGCTCGCAGCTTGAGTTAGCCTACCGTTTCGATAATCGCTCCCGCCTTGGCCTGGCCATCTCCCACTATTCCAACGCTAGCCTGGGCGATGCCAACCCAGGCACCGAAACCGCCACCCTCTATTATTCTCTGCCGCTGGATAACTTGTTCGGGAAATAAAAACCTGCCCAGCCTACCATCCCTAGTATGCCGCCGCCTCATCAGACACATGGCTGCGACATATTTTTCCAAAATCGACCATACCGTTTTATTACTATTCCTTACGGTTCCTTATGGTTCCTTACGGTTTTCAGGCTGTCCCTTGCACCCGATGCTCCAGTGCTCACGTTAAATGCGGCAAATAGGCCCGCCAGCCACGTTGCGCGCGCATAGAAACTGTCGCGCCAACCATGGCTTGGCCGGACGGGGATCAGTTCTTCCTATTCACAATGTAAAAGAGCACCAAGCTGATATAGTCTGAATTGATTCAGATGCAAGTTCCGGCAATGTCTCGCGCAACTTTGTCGGCTATGCTATAAGCGCCCGCGCCAAATCGCGAGCGGCCCCGTAGCTCAGTCGGATAGAGCGACAGATTCCTAATCTGTAGGTCGCAGGTTCGAATCCTGCCGGGGTCACCAGTCTTTTCAATAGGTTACAATAAACATATTTCTTCAAAAACACCTCATGGTACACGTATGGTACAATTACTATTGTAAGACCACGGTACGTGAGGCACGATAAGGATAAGGTCATGCAAAGGAGTGCATTGTGGCCAGCATCCAAGTTCGTGTCGCTAAAGACGGCACCAAAAGTTATCGCGCCCTTGTTCGACGAAGGGGATACCCTCCGCAGACAGCCACTTTCGTTCGTAAAACGGATGCCAAGAAATGGGGGCAGTCAATTGAGGCATCAATTGAGGAAGGACGTTACAAAAATAATGTCGCGGCTAAGAAGCATACATTTGCCGAATTGGTTGATCGTTATATTGAAGTAGTGCTTCCTCGTAAGCCAGCTTCGGCAAAAGACCAAAAGCGCCAATTGCTTTGGTGGAAAGACCAACTGGGTGACTTTCGATTATCGGATTTATCTACAGACCTTGTTCAGGAAGGCCGGGAGAAACTTGCCAAAAGAGAGAATCGTTATGGCCATTCGATTAGTTCGGCTACGATCAACCGTTACTGTGCAGCAGTTTCACACGTATTTTCGATAGCAATTAAAGAGTTCAAGTGGTTATCGGAGTCACCGATGACAGGCTTGGGCAATCTCCCGGAACCCAAGGGCCGTGATAACCCACTTAATGACGATGACCGTGAGCGCCTTCTCAAGGCGTGTCGGGAGAGCAATAGTAAGTATGTCTACATGATCGTTGTTCTGGCGCTTTCCACAGGTGCGAGGAGGTCGGAGATACTAAATCTTAAATGGAGCGATGTTGATTTTGAACGGCGTGTTTTGATCTTCCGTGAAACCAAGAACAAAGAAATACGCACGGTACCAGCAGCAGGTCATGCGTATGATTTGCTGGTCAACCATCAATCGACCAAATCCAATTCTTCGGACTATCTTTTTCCAAGTGCCAAAACTGGGAAGCCGGTTGAGATTTCGAAAGCGTGGTCCAAAGCACTTGCAGACGCAGGAGTAGACGACTTTCGTTTCCACGATTTACGCCATAGCGCCGCAAGTTACCTCGCAATGAATGGTGCGACGTTGGCCGAGATTGCAGAGGTGTTAGGGCATAAATCCTACGACATGGTTCGGCGCTACGCCCACCTAACCGAACCGCACACGGCAGGCGTCGTCGAACGCATGAACGCGGTGATATTTGTGGACGAATTGTCGTGACCATCGAGCCAGCGGTCTTGTATGGGGCCATGATGTCAACGTGGTCGTTGTCGGAGGCCGCCCACTATGTCCACAATCTCGATCCGGCAACGTCTGTTGGACAACTGCTGCCAAGATCAACATCTCACGCATCAAAGACATTCTATTGGCTCAAAAAGGAATTAGATCGGGGGCGTATCAGACCTGTTGTTGACGAAGGTGATGGAGAGCCAAGATTTATACCCGGCACGATCATGCGGCACCTTGAAGATATGAAACACGGTTTTCACAAGCCGGTCTTGAAGGCTTACTTAAACCATGGGGTTACAACAGGGCCATCGGATGCGAACAAGGAAGCAAAATTTCTATACCGAAAAGCAGCTACAGCGATTCGTGAGCAATATCCCCAAATCCGTAAAGCCCAGGTTGCGGGTTTGCTTACTGAGTTACCAGTACATTTGAAAGACGGAATGACGCTCCCAAGTTTCAGTGCCGTTACTATTCGGAAACACTTGAAAGGTTTATGGACTGGAGTGAACGGGCGTCCCAGAAAAGGCGAAGAAGACCTGCCAAAACTGGACTGGGCGACTATCGTCAAAAAACTGATCTGAGAAACTGATCTAACTTGTTTCTTCCGGCAATTTATTAAAAGTCGAGACATTTATACCTTGATCCGCAGAGTTCAACAGCGGTCAAGGAGGATCGGAAATGTCTAGTAGGGAAATCGCAATTCATCAACGGCGAGGAGGATGTCTCGTCACGGTTCGGCAGTTGGCACAACTTCCGAAGTACGGGTGGCTAACCGAAAGTGCGGTTAGACATTTAATTTTCGAAGCAAATCCCAGGTACAACAGCCGAGGAGATTTAGTCGGCGGGAACGGATTAGAAATGGCGATTGTTCGTTTGGGACGACGCCTACTAATCGACCTAGCAGCATGGGATGCATGGATTGACAGTCACCGAGCCGAATTCCTCGCCGATGGGGAGGACGCATCATGAGCATTGTCATAAAAAAAGCTCCGGCGAAATCCAACCAATTTCCATTTAATGGCATCAAATCAGCGTCTGAGGCGGCCATAAAATACGACCAATATGGTTTCGACCCTGTTCCGCTTGTGCCGGAAAGTAAGAAGCCGGCGGTGAAATGGAAGGATTACTCCTTCGATCCTGCTCAAGCTCAAACCGATTTTGGTGATGGTAGGGGAGTAGCACTACGGATGGGGCAGGGGCATGGTGGTCTAGCTGACATTGATTTGGATTCTCCAGAAGCACGGATGTTAGCCGCGCCATTGCTGCCAAAAACGGATTGTGTGTTTGGCCGCGAATCAAGTTCTCCAGGGCATTTTATTTACCAGGTGGATGGATCGGTCAAATCAACAAAATATGAAGCTGTTGTCGGAGGCGAAAAGACTTTATTCGCAGAAATACGTGGAGATGATCAACTGACGATGTTCCCATGTTCGACCCATCCCACGGGAGAGACTGTCCGCTTCGAAAAAGGAAAGTCAGGTCATCCTACGCATGTAGGTTATTCACAATTGATAAAATGTCTCGGCCAAGTCTGTGCCGCGTCTCTATTGGCACGTATATGGGCTGGTTCAGAAGGCTTTCGTCAGGACATGGCAATGGCAGTCGCCGGTGGAATGTTGAATGCCAAACGCTCTCCCCAGTTCGTCGAAACATTTATTCTAAACGTCGCCATCGCCGCCGGAGACGATGAGGCACAGAAACGAGCCGATGTGGTTGCTCCTACATTTGAGAAAATCAAAGCAGGAAAAGCCGTCACCGGCTGGCCTACTCTCATCAATTTAATTGGACAGGATGGTAATGACTTAGTTCAGAAAATTACCGAAGGACTGAGTATCCTCGACGACACGATGCCCCCTATGGCCGACGATATAGCAGCCGGAAGTCTCGATGTTGTATTGGCCAGTCAAGTTTCCGTCAAAGAAGTCGAGTGGTTTTGGCAGGATCGCGTTGCCTACGGTGCAATTACGATTCTTGATGGCGATCCTAGCATGGGAAAATCCACAATTTGTCTTGATCTTGCCGCCCGCCAGTCCGCTGGACTGGGCCTACCAGGAGGAATGAAGTGCGATCCTGCAGGTGTCTTGATTTTAAGTTGTGAAGACAATTATGACACGACTGTGGTTCCTCGCCTCATCGCTGCGAATGCTGACATCGACAAAATAGCCTTGGTCGGGAACGTAACTTTTCAGGACGGTTCGACAGAACTAATTTCAATTCCTGAGGGCCTCGGTCTTATTCGTGACACCATTCTCAACATCGGTGCGAGGTTGTTGATCATAGAGCCTCTCGTAGCCTTTTTCGGCGCCTCAACACATACCCACAATGATCAACAAATTCGCCGGGCATTGGGTCCGCTTAAGTCTCTGGCAGAAGAAACTGGTGTGGCGGTTATAGCGGTCCGCCATTTGACAAAAAAAACAGGTTCATCCGCCATGTACCGAGGAGGTGGGTCCATAGGCATGATAGGTGCAGCTAGGACAGCTTTATTGGTTGGACATGACCCTTATGAACCAGACAGCCGTGTTCTCGCTGTGACCAAAAACAATCTTGGGAAATACCCAAAATCATGGCAATACCAATTGGAGTCTCAAACTGGGTCGATGGATGATGATCAGCACTGGGAAGCCCCAGCGGTAAATTGGATCGGGTTAACCGATGTGACGGCCAACGAACTTGTGTCTGAGCCAAAGCCAGAAAAGACCGGGGCATTGAAAGATGCCAGGGATTTCCTCGTACAATTGCTTGAAGACGGTCCCAAAGCGGTAAGCGATATTGAAACTTTGGCCGTGGCAGAGGGTCATTCCAAATCGACCATAAAAAAAGCGCGGAAGGAACTTGGGATCAAACCAAATCAAGTATTTAGCGAAGGAAAAATTTTACATTGGGAGTGGGGTTTGCCCGAAAAGCCGACTATCGGCTGACTATTTCCAGAAGTAGAATGTCGGCATAGGGATGTATGAAACTGAAAATTCTATGATTTTGAGGGGATGGATTGTAGGTCTCCTAGGTCATCTTGATCAGCAAAAATATATGCTAATTTGATAGACCAACTTTTATAGCTATATTTTTTATAATGGATCAGGCCAAGGAGACCTAGATGACCAACATTCCTCCCGCCATGAGATCACTGGCTACTGATCCAGATATAAATAGCCTAGACTATTGTTGATAGGTTCAATCTCTCTCAATTGACGTTAATTTCAATTGGCTTCAAAACCAGATTAGTCGTGTCGAAAGTCGGAATATGCATATGCTCGCCACCATCATTCTGACCCTGGGCGTTTTCACCACCACTGCAATGGCCGAAAACATTTCTGGCAAGCCTCGGATCATTGACGGCGACACTATCGCCTTCGGCAAGACCCGTATCAGGCTGTTTGGTATCGACGTACCAGTGACGAAGCAGACCTGCTCCCTGGATGGTAAACCATGGCCCTGCGGTCAGGATGCGACAATTGCTCTTTCCGCCGCTATAGGCGAACCACAGCGTCACCTATATTCCGAAAGACAAAGATCGCTACGGGCGGATAGTAGCGGTATGTCTCGTCGGTAATATTGATCTAAACGGCCATATGGTGCGAGAAGGATGGGCCGTTGCATATAGGCGGTTCAATAACGTCTATGTCGGCGATGAAAATGCGGCAAAGCAATCACGAAAAGGAATGTGGCGGGGAGAATTTGTGGTGCCCTGGAAGTGGAGAACGACAATCAAATGAATGACCATAAAGTTAGGCGGTTTGGCCTTACGTATCATTTCAAAACTCGGATAATTCTACAAATAAGGAAATGCTAAGTGTTTGATTTTACAATTTTAACGCCGGATGAATTCTACAGATAAATATTCTCACCGTGGCCTAGAGGCAGGTCAAATTTGATCGAATATTATCGGAACCAGGCGAATATAATATTTACATCTAAGCCCAGTAATCTATCGTAAATAGTGGGAATCACGTTTCTCGATCCTCCCTTTGGAAGCAACCCTCAAGGAGGAGACGACGATGAACGGACCCCATATTCTCGATCACTACAGAACTCAACTTGCCGACCAAATATCGGAGCGGGGAAACGAACTTCCCGACTTCAATCCACTGAACATAAGCCCTTGGCTTGCGATGTCGTTGATGCAGAAGTCCATCAGGCGTGGGAGGGAGGACTTGGCACTTAGAAGTGCCGCTACGCTGCTTAAAATCTCTCCTGAGAGGCTGTGGCGAAGACTATGTATCACTGCTTACGAAGACATAGGCGTTGCCGACTACGAAGTCGTCTCGCTGGTCACCGCTGCCCTAAAAGGGAAACGACTAAGAGCCGAGATCGGGGGAGAGTGGGCAGTCGCATCTTATCTAATTGGCATCATGTGCGAAGCGATCAAATGCCGGGCGGCTGATGATCTTGCGGTTGTCATAGACTGGCATCCAGACCTTGAGAACGCGCGGCTCGATTTTACCTTCAAGCCGATCCCCGAACTGCTGAAACTGGCAACAGGTAATGGAACCCTCCCTGAACGGGCATTGGCGGTTTGGTATGCCATCGGGACAGATCGTTGCAGTTCATCGGTGTTGCGGGAAAGGCGGGGTGAACCTCAAGCCGTCTTTGATTACCTCTGCGAGATAGGTTTCCCGGATACGGTTGTTGAGATCGCACGGGAGGGGTTCAGAAAGTGTAACGAGGTAATCGCCCCCTTCACCGTACCGTTGTGGCGGGAGGCTCAGCAATTTGCTCGTCATGCTGAACCTGACGATATCCCCGAAGAGGAAATGATCGGAGAGGTTCCGGGATGGGCATATGACATGCACGTTCGGGAAGGCAATCAGGCCATGGCAAGGTTTCTGGAGACGGATTGCAAAACGACCCGATGGGTTGAGGCGAATCTACCCCCCAATGGCCGGGTCAAATTCATGGGCGGTATATTGTTTCGGGTTGAGAGTGGATTGGTGTCCAACCGGCTACGTTGGGAGGTAGGCGACGATCTACGGCGGATGGCAGAATACGAATGCCCCGGTCTAAGGCACAAGAAAGCGGCGGAGATAATGAACCTCCTTCGCCGAGATTTGCCAATGCTGAATGAGGCTCGGCATAATGTCGCAACCTAAGCCGTGGATGTCCGCTTTCGGGGTGCGACCTCAACCGGTCGGCGAAACACATGCATTAAATATTTCTGCCGGCGTTTCGAACTCCAGCGTTTTGCGTCGCCTCTCGTTTAGCTGCCTCGCCACCTTGTTCAAATCAGCTTGCGAGCATACCGACAAATCCGTTCCCTTGGGGAAGTACTGCCTCAAGAGGCCATTGATATTCTCATTAGAGCCCCGTGGTGGCGGTACCTTAGCTTGCGGACGAATCTGCCAGTGCATCAATTAGTCCGGCTAAGTCACTTAACAACTTTTTGTGCTCACGATGGGAACTCCCAAGTTTTCGAAGTTCATCCGCCATCGATTTGAGCGATTGATTCAGCTCTGAATATGTCTCACGCCCTGCAATTTTGGATTTTCCTATACCGTCCATAATTCTATCTCCCCGTGAATGAGTTATGGAAGGAAGAATATTTCCAAAAATTGCGACTTCAACTTGAATGCCGTCCAATTTGGACGCTTTTTTATCCCTGAGCTGAAGTCTGATCGGCCCAATAATCGATGAACTCCATCAATTCTCTACCAAGCGGTTTGACTTCCATCGCCAAACGGTGCCCCTGGCGTACAAGGGCCGGACATCTTTCCTTGCCAGCATTCATAGACTGGATACGACGGGCTAACGTTGAACGGGATATACCAAGCAACTCAGCAATACTGGTGCTATCCGGCTCGTAACCTTGAGCGCGGGCTTCTGCCAAAAATATCGTCAATCGAATGATATTGTCGGGACGCCCATTGGCTTGGCGTACTGCCGGTATCGAAGCCAATAATTTTTGTGCGCGCTTAATGATCCCCAAGGTTGCCAGGATTGTTGTCCTAGGGTGGCGGCTGTGTCGAAACATGATATCCAGCGAATTTTCGTTTGTTTTATTAAAAGCTTCTGGCTGATCTGTGTCGCGCGCTTCATCCATCACTAGCATTCTCCATTCAAAGGCACCTGAATGGATTCGGTGTAAGCAATTTCTCGAATTGATAAGGGATTACGCTAGAATCGCATATACGATTGCTGAGAGATTTGAATCAGCGGCGCAGCTGCCACTGATTGGATATGCCCAAATACAATTACTGAATTTCAATCGGTGCCATATAATTTATTGACGATAGCGTCAGCGACATTGTTCGCCGTGTATTTTTCAGGCGTTGCGAACGTTCCGAGGCCGCCCGGATTGTAATCACCATTTACGTTGAAGCTGGTGATAATTTTATTTGAATTAGCGTCCTTCAATGTGACGGATACATGAAGCCGGTCCATGCCAGAGAACGCGCCGATTAAGAGCCGGCTTGTTGAATTAGAAAAGTTTGCACGGGTGACAAGGACGTCCAAATTAGCTGGTGATTTGCTACTCGGCGCTGCCTTGGGGAGCCTCGCCAAAATCGCCCCCTTTAGATTGCTCAGAACGCGGCGTGTCGCACCGGATAGATGCTTGGCGCGGATCGTAACTTCTTTGATGCTGGTGCTCTGTACGGCCTTCTTATCGAAGTCTCTAGTCAAGTGAACGCTGGTGGAGCACCCGCTCAGCATAAACCCAATTACAAGAATTGCGGATACACTGGTTCGCCCCAAACTTTTATGCATCGCCAAATCGATCCTCCAAGGATCTAGGTGTTTTCTTCGTCCTCCGGCTTTTCCTCGACCTCAGGAGGTACGATGGGTGCAAATTCAAGGCCACACTCCTTTTTTATAGCAACCTTTTCAACAGCCTCATACTCGCCTTTTAGACGCGCATATTCCTGCGCTGCTGGGCCGTCGCCACCTTCCAAGAAGAATAAAATTGGCCAAAGCAATATTAACCCCGCTGCCATTTGAGCTTCGTCATTGTCAGCCGTCTTCTTAAGCGTCGCAAACAGCTCATTGGCTCTTCCTGAAACACGGGCGGCCTCGGCACCAAGCTGATTACAATTATATTGGTGATATTGGAGCTCAGAAACGTAGGCTGAGCCTATTTCATCTGGCTGTGTGGCACATGCTCCGAGCGCGACCAGCCCCGCAAATATCGGAAATGTCCGTAAATTCATTTGGGTGCTCCCTATTATTTATTTCTCGTATAAATAAATACTCCCCCAATGATAGTAAGAAAAAATAATTTCACTCGCAATGTCAATTTTGTTTAGCGATTAGGCGTCCAGCGATCTAGCTATGAAGGTGCGATAAATCGAACTTCGGATACCGGACAATTTCGATCTTGCACTCAAACGGCAATGGATGAGCGGTGGCCCTGATAATTGTGAACCTGCTATAACGGGGAACACCGAGATTAACCCGGCGCAATTGGGGCCCCGCTCTATTGAATTTGTACGAAAGCTTCCAAAAGCCGCTGCTGTTCGCACTGCCGGCGGAAATATCTCACCGTCTGGCAGTGCGCGCATTATCCCTGGGGATGGCGCCTCGCTATCGCGCGGACCAACACACCCAATTGCGAATTAGTTTATGGGGGAAGGAATTTCCCAATCCCATCGGTATGGCAGCGGGTTTCGATAAGGACTGCGAAGCGTTGGCCGGGCTTCATTCTCTCGGTTTCGGATTTGTCGAAGCCGGCACGGTAACACCCAACCCCCAGCCTGGTAATCCCAAGCCGCGCCTGTTTCGCCTTCCAGAGGACCGGGCCATCATCAACCGCTTCGGATTTAACAGTCGCGGACATAAGGAATTTCGCCGGCATTTGGAGACGTGGCGCAGCTCTGAAAGAGCTAAGATCGTCGGTGTCAATGTGGGCCAGAATAAGGAAAGTACAAACGCCATCGCTGACTATTCCACGGGCGTTGCGATATTCGCTCCATTGGCGGACTACCTGGTCGTCAATATATCGTCGCCCAATACGCCGGGCTTACGCGATCTGCAATCGATAGAAAAATTGCGTGTCCTACTGGCCGCTGTCCGTGAAGCACGAGACGCGGTGTCTTCTGCCTGTCCGTTGCTGGTTAAGATTGCGCCCGACTTGGGCTCTAGCGAGTTGGAAGATATCGCTCGGACGGTTCAGGAGTTTGGTATCGACGGGATCATTGCGACCAATACAACAATAGACCGTCCGTCTATTCTGAAAAGCACCCAAGCAAGCGAAACCGGTGGGCTCAGCGGTGAGCCACTATTTACACCATCAACAAAACTGCTAGCTGATCTCTACCAATTTACCGATGGTAAAATACCCTTGATCGGCGTCGGTGGCATATTCACCGGTCGCGATGCCTATGAAAAAATTCTAGCCGGCGCTTCTCTGGTTCAAATATATACATCACTCATCTATCGCGGCCCCGGTGCGGCCAATTTAATCTGTGAAGAACTAGCCCAATGTCTCGCCGAAGATGGCTATACCTCGGTTTCCGAGGCAGTCGGTGCAAAGCACCACTAATCCCCGACACAAAGATGGGATAAATCCAAATCCGGGTACCGGACATTTTCAATCGTCTTCGACAGTTCGGCGACCTCCGCAGGTGTGCCATAATTGTAGTCGAAATTCAGCCTCGGTAATGACCAGCCACAGAGGCGCCGCATATGCATGACGCCGGTATCGGCGCGTTCGAGCGCATCTTTGAAATTGTGCCGGAATGAATGGAATGTGGTTTCCGGCGTATAGACACCAATGCTCTTGAGAAACAATTGGCTGAACCAGGTGGACACATTCTGTGAATAGGTGCCTCTGTTTTGATTGAATAGAACCTGAGGGAATAGCTTTCTCTCGCCTGATTGGCGGATGGTGTCTGCGTAGTCGAGCAACCCGATCTTAATAAGCTCTGAATGGATGGGAACGCATCGCTCCGAACCTTGGGTTTTAATGCGCTTGTCTTCGGCGCCATCCGAAGAAATATGCGTGACAGCAAAGCATGGGATGCCGTCAACGTCCCGAATATCGACAGCGTTCAATTGCAGAATTTCGTTCAGCCGTAATCCGCTATAGAGCCCAATCAACGGCACCCAAAAGCGATGCCGGCGTGGCTTGTTCGGGCCCGCCCTTTTGTAGTGCGATTCATCGTCGATGCAGCCGGTATAAATTGGTGCATGAAAAATATTGTTGAGCTGATCGATAGAGAACGGTTGGCGCCGAAATCGGATATCCGACGGGCCGGGCTGAATGGCCAAATTCTGCGCCGGGTTCTTATCAACTAGCCATTCGCTTTCTGCCCAATTGAACAGCGCCGTTATCCGTATAAGCATTTGATTGACCGTACGGATACTCCGGCGCTCAAGATTTTGTTCCTCCGCAACGTTCACTGCCTGCTCAATGGTCATTCCCGGAAAGCGCATCGGGTAAAAGCTTGGCATCGCGACTATCATTTTGCGGGCGTAGAGAATATCTTGCCGGGTGATTTCCCGGACCATCGTCCGGCCACCTAACAGATCGACCAGGTTCCGGCACAGCCGATCAAATGTCGTTCTGGACGTATGCGAGCCCTGCCGTCTCTTTTCCTCAAGGAACTGGTCACACATTCCCCGCAGCGTGATCCCCTCGGCTGCAATTTCCTCTTTGCTGAACCGGTGAGCCGGTAGCTTGTTCGCCTCGATGGATGGTAAGTCGTTGGGTTCGGCAATGTTGTTTCTGAATCCTGGAAGCCGGAGCGACTTTAGAAATTCCAGCGTCATTGGTGTTAGCGGCGCCACCAGGTAGGCGCCTTGGGGGTGATCGGCGATAGAACCGTTCTCAAGGATTTTACCGAGCACATAGCGTTGCTCCGCGTTTAGCGGATTATCTGAAAATTGAATGTTCATTTGCCAGCCCTCCATAAATGAAGGACCAGCTTAGATGAAATTATCTCAAGCGCGCTTGACCCAGATTATAGGCGCGGCCCAAATCAGGCGGACATTTTCGATGGGTGCGGCATTGTAGGATATAAGCGTGTAGGTATTTGGATTTGATCCGTTCACCAGCTTTTTTACAAATCCTTCGCCTTGATCGGTTTTAACGACACAATCTTTGTTCATACAGGTTGCGATTTCGGTTCCCCGGCGCCGGGAGCACAGTAAAAAGTCACCGGGCCGATAAACCGGCAGCATGGATTCGCCGCGAACCTCGATAGCAATGGGATCGGCATCGTCCAGGGTGAAATCGATTTCATTATAGCCGGTACCAAGTGGGCTATCGTCAAAGGGTATGAAGCTTTCGCCGGCGGCGACCCGGCCAACGACTGGGATATGGACAACAGCCGGACCAACCTCAAAGCGAAGCCAAGTCTCGGAAACACCAAGCGTATCGGCCAAGCGCAACATGATATCACCGCGCGGCTGATCTACTCGGCCCTGCAAATACTTGTAGACCTTTTGCTCATGAATGTCGGCACGGCGTGCCAGTTCCCGCTGGGACCAGCCTTTCCACTCAAGAGCCTTCCAAAGCCGTTTTGACCAATGGTCCAAATTCAAACCTCCAATTTCCAGAATATATCGAATTTGAACTATATTCCAAAATTTCAAGAAAAAACAGGTGGAATAGGTATCAAAATTAGTCAATCGCACTGGTTGCCCGGAAAGGGTCAACGGGAGCCGTTCAGAGAATTTGGTGGGAATGTCCGGCTTCCGGAGCAAAGCAAACGTCAAATACACAGGGTATTCGACCTGTTTTTTGCCAAATTGGCCACTTGAAACTTGGTGATGGCAATCTTGTTGCGGAGACAAGTAGCCAAGCGGAAATTTAGATTATCATAGAATATATTCTTTCTAATTTATTGAAATTGTTATATATTTTACCTGTTATCATACATACCCTCCTTTACCCATTAACACTGAGGAGCAAAAAATGGCCGGTGCAAACAACTGCATCGCCTACTACCGTGTCAGCACCGACAGGCAGGGAAAGTCCGGCCTCGGTCTTGAGGCTCAAAAAGAAACCGTCAACCGCTATTTAGAAAGCGTCAGGTGGAACCTCGTCGGCGAATACGTTGAGGTTGAAAGCGGAAAAAAGAAGAACCGGCCCGAATTAGAAGTTGCCTTACAAGTATGTAAGAAGGAAAAGGCGACGCTACTGATCGCCAAGCTGGACCGGCTTGCTCGTAACGTCTACTTCATCTCCGGCCTCATGGAGAGCGGGGTCGATTTTGTTGCCGCCGACAATCCCCATGCCAACAAACTTATGATCCACCTTCTGGCAGCATTTGCCGAGCATGAACGTGAACAGATTAGCCAGCGGACCAAGGACGCCCTGGCTGCTGCTAAGGCTCGGGGTGTCGAACTTGGGAAAAACGGGAAGGTTTTGGCGAAAATGAACCAGGAGAAGGCGGACACATTCGCAAACGGAATGGCAGCGACCGTGCGGCAGCTTCAGAACGATGGCTTCACAACCATCCGCCAACTTGCGGATGAACTTAATCGCAGGGAAATTTCGTCGGCTAACGGGGCACTGTGGCATATTCCCACCGTGCATCGACTTCTAAGACGCTTGGAAAAGACCGCAGCATAAATCTCTAATCAGTCGTGTTTCTCTGGATAAAGCTGGTTGATAATTTCAACGGCGGATTCCAAAGCCATCAGGGCTCCTCTGGGTTCCAGTAGCGTCGTTCCCCCGTGGGCGAAGCCGTTTCTGAACTGGGGTAAGATATCCAGCAATTGCCGAGCGAACGTGGTCCCCTCTGGATCAAGTTCGTTCCAAGCGGGGGTGCCAATCAAATGAACGAACCCTCCGTCTTTAACCCAGCCATGATTGATTGCTGTCTTAAGCAAACGCCGCAAACCCCAGTACGGATGTGGATCAAGGCCCTCCTTCTTGCATCGTTCTCTTAAGGCAAACTCCAACGTGGCGTATGCCTGTGCCTGGGCTGGCGAGGTCAGCCGATAGACATACCAAGCATAGACATAAAGATTCCTGGCGACATCGAATTGGACCTGGATATCATTGGGTACGCTCGGCAAAAGCTTGAAACTGGCGACATGCTCGTAATGTTCCTTGAATGTTATGGCTTTCCCGGAGGGAACCTTTACCCAATAAGAGTCACGTATATCCGGATCGTGAATATTATCCAAAGGCTTAAGATCATCCGAACCGTAGAGCCTTTCGTCTTTGCCACGACGAACAATATCAAAGATGCCTTCGAGGTCGCCCACGTCCAGTTCGAGCCGTTCGTTAGTGATCTTTATTCCCGCCGGAAGATAAACAATCAATCGCCACTCATTCTCAACACAAAAACGAATAGCTTTTGTCCACCCCGCCCTTTCCATGATTTCCCGCGCACCGGGTTCACGGTCGTATCCCATCTGATTTGTATATCTGACCTTTTGCCAAATTAAGCCGGTATGTGCCGGGAGCGCATCTTTGATCTTCCCAAGGAGAGCGTCCTTGTCCTTCAAGGCGATTACATACTCACCGAAATGGGGAATATTTTCTCTTTCTGAGAAGCATAATATATATACGGCCTGGGTCGGAAATTCGTCATTTGCGACTACTACATTCATGCCTTCACGAATTGCCCCGGAAGCGCGGCCCTCCTGGACGTCTCTTCGCCCTTCATCTTCAATGTTTTGAAAATGCTGAAAGGAATGAAGCCAAAGCTTTCCTTCAAGATGGGCAACGGTAGCGTTCCAGTTATTGAGGTGGCGGTAATAAATCATCTGTTATTTTTCATTAAGTCAGCGGAACCGATTGCTCAGACCAGATTGCAAACAGGTTCGTCGACCTGTGGATGTTCGGGATTCCTGAACGTGTAAACACCTCCTGATTCCTGAAGGGATCTACGCCAGATATCGTCTTGGAACTTCTCTTTTGTTGTCACGACCCCAGGCGTCACAAAGCAGACAGTGTGCAATACTGGCCGCCGAGCGATTAAGTCGTTCGCCATCAATTGAAGGCCCGTGGGCTTGTCTTTTCCGGCCGCTGCAAGCGAATCAAGTTGTTCAACCGTGATATCGGATAAATAAACAAAAAGCGCCGCAGGACGGGTGCCGCTAAACTGATTTTTCGCGGAACCTTTCAACTGACGATAAATTCCATTCAATACTTGGTCCGGCTTTTCACTTTGTATTGTAATGACAACTGCACCATGGGATGGCCGGAAAAGCATCAGCATATTCCTGTTTTCAACATCATGTTCTTCTTCAAAATATTGACGTGCTCGAATTCTCACGCTGTCATCCGGCTCCTCCATATTCAGCGGGCATTCATCAAAATTAAAATTTTCGATCTCTATGCGACAGTCGTCTCCGTCTATTCTGGAGTTGGAGAATTCAAGGGCTTGGCCAATGCCCTGCGAAATCGCTTCGTGTTGATCTGGAGAACCCGTTAAACGGTCGGGCAAAAACACACGGACCAGAGTTCCGCCTGGACCAGAATTCAGCGTGGTTAGGCTTAACGGAAGGACCCACTTTCCGAGTTGATAAAGTCTCCGCTGGTGGATTTTTCGACCGATATCGGCGGAAACATATTTGTCTTCCACCTCAATCTCGATGCCGTCCTTTTCCACAAGAAAATCATAAGTGCCGCCGAGCATTCGGTTTTCATAGTCGTTGCATGTCACGTCGAAACCTTGGTTCATCAAATGATTGACAGTTAGAAACTCGAACGCCAACTCCGCCAAGCCGTTCTCACTTTTCAAACCATCTCTCGCCATCCCCGTTATACGTCTGCGGCCTACATCGCTCATGTGATAATGCAGTTTGGAAAACATGGTGAAAAAGGAATAAAGTCGGTAAAGGCCATCGGACGTTGGTGGCCAAAGAGGCTTCTTGGTGTCATGGTAATATTTCCACGCATCGAATAGGGCGAGTTCGCGGCCATATTTCTCGAATGCGATTTCTCGCAAAAATGGGTTTTCGCTGATCTGCTGCGTGATGGATAAGATGCGCTTCTCCCATCTCTCCCAACCGATAAAAGTGCACGTTCGTATCATCGCACCCGGAATTTCAATCGGTTGGGCAGAGGTGGAAAACCGCATAGTTCGCTGTAAACCTAGATTTATGCCATCCAAGTATTATAACATGCAGAACTTGAAGACGAAGAGGGCGGTGAACTTTGACCAATTATTGAGTTGCGGTGGTTAAGTATCGTCCCAGGTAAGAAGGGAATCATCGTGTGCTAAAGCAAGGGCATCTTTAACTCCGGTTGGGGGAACGAACAAAAACCTAGTAGTAACGTGGTGCTTACTGGCTTCGTGCAAACACTGATAGAATTCATCAATCAATGATTCAAGGTCGTTTAACCTGATGGGCCATTGATCCAATTCCATAGTCGATACTGGAATATTTTGATCAACATGCGAGATCATTTTATTTCTAACTTCTTGTTTCCATACCAAAAAGTCCGAGGAAAAGTTACCTCGAAAATTTTGGATAATATTCAATCCTGGATGACTACCTGACAGGGTGCCCCATTCTTGGAGCAATGACGTTGTCGTAGGCCCGTAGTTATTTAACGGTGGACCTGTATAGACTAGTTCCTCGAGAGCAATAAAATCCGCGAGTATAAGTTCGTAGATTAACCGACGATAAATCTCGGGCCGGAAGTTAAACTGTATAGGGGCATTTATTGTCCTCATCTGACGGATATAGGTCATCAGTCCTACTACTCTTAGCGTGATATCCTGGGGAGTTGTATTTCCTGGCACGAGCGAGACAATCCCCGGGGTCCACATACCAGCATATACGAAAGCACTTCTAATTGTCGTTGGATCACCAAGAATTTCCGGATTTCTCCAGTCATCTACTAAGTTTCTGGGGACAGCCAGCACTTGGTTGGCAGCAGAATAGTTTGTGGGATCGAGGTTGACCAAAGTGGCATCAATCTCTTTCAAATCGTCGGAAAGAATTTGAAACGCTGACCGTTTCATAAAGAGCCAATAGTCGCCGATGTCTGTAGACGGAAGGTGTAATCCGTGCCCTGCTAAAGAGTGCCTTATAGCCTTAATACCGGTTTGATGATCCTGTACCAGTTGTTTGTTTAGGTTTTCCAATTTCTGAATAGATAACGAGGTGGGGCTAGTAGATTTTAGGATATTCTTATAGACGGGAAGAATATTGGCGAGAGCATCAAGTTTCATTAATGCCAAACGAGCGACGATTCGGCGTTCAAGTTCATGCTCGATTGCATCAACGAGTGAAAATACTGCCCAGTAGTCACCGATCAGGCGAGCGACCTTATTTGGTATGTCTGTCGGCATGTTAAATCCACCATAATGAGAATAGCTCTCGCTATTTCTGCCGCTTCTAATAGATTAACATCCTAATATAGATAGTCCATTATGCCACAACTCACGATTGGGCATTTCAAATACAGAACACACACAGCTATTGGCGATTAAACTTGAACAAAGACAATCTAAAAATATTTCTCGAACGAAACTCGGATTTAGTCAATCTTGAGAGACGGTATCAAAGTGTCGTGATTGATCAAAACGAAATTCGGGAGACCGAATTTAGGAATTGGATTGATCAATTTGAAGGGAAGGAACCAGGATACTCGATAGTTGAGCTTGCTAAAAATCCATTAACAGTGGTGCTCGGTGAGGCGCGTAGCGGGAAGACCACCGAATTAAGGATGGCAGCCGCATCACTTATGGATATCGGACAAAAAGCATTCTTTTTACGCATTGAAGATTTAAACCAAGGCACAGGTCATCATATTGAGGTCCTCCGAAATGCTATCGAGAATGAAACGATTTCTATCGATGAGTGGCTTGCATCGCAAGTTGACGGAATCTTCCTTCTGGATTCAGTAGATGAAGCAAAATTGGTGTCTTCTGGAGATTTCCGCCGAGCAATAGGTGTCTTCAAAAATGCTCTTAGCGATCACCTGAATCGAATACATCTGGTTGTCTCCTGTCGCGTGACTGAGTGGCGTCCCAAGGACGATGCTGTTCCTCTTCTGGAATTACTTCCAAGATTAGCTTCTGCCAAGGACAAGGACGAAAATAGCAATGAGAGTGGGTTCAAGCTTGTCCAGATCATACCGTTGGACAAGCGGCGAATTGAAATCTTGGCGGCCCACACGGGCCTGGAAGGCCCTGACCCATTCATTCAAGCCATCCGAGAATCCGACGCATTTGAGTATGCAGAACGCCCAGGTGATGTCATAGGATTAATAGACCTCTGGCAGCGAGAGTCTAGACTCGGTACTTTGAGCGAAATTGTAGAACACAATATTCGCCGCAAGTTGAAAGAAGAGGCCGACATATATGACGCCGTTATCTCCGAAGAAAAAGCCCGAATGGGTGCCGAGCGATTAGCCGCGGCGTCAATTTTATGCAAAGAGTCTTCTATAAGATTTTCTCCCCTCGATCAATTTACCGAGAACACCGTTCAGGCAATTGATCCATTTGATCTACTGCAAGACTGGAAACGAGAAGAAATACGGGCATTGTTACGGAGGCCGGTGTTCGACGAAGCTACATATGGGCGTGTGCGATTTCACACACGTAGCGTTCGGGAATATCTGGCTGCAGGTTGGTTTCGCCAACGTCACACCCAAGGATGCTCTGCAACTAATCTCGCTCAAGTATTTTTTGTTAAGCGTTGTGGTCGGACAGCGGCCATCCCAGGTTTGAAGCCAATAGCCGCTTGGCTTGCACCCCATCAGTCCGATGTCTAACGTCAGCGCCTATGGAACAAATTAGCGGGATAGCATAAGAGAGGATTTCTGGCCCATCGTAGAGACCGAAGGGAACGAAGATGAGACAGAAATCGCAGACACGACAGACAGGTGCAGCCAAGGCGATCAAGGACATTCGCCGAGCGACCCGCAAGCAATATTCGGCAGAAGAAAAGATCCGTATTGTGCTGGATGGCCTTCGTGGCGAAGAGCCCATTGCCGAACTTTGCCGACGCGAAGGCATCGCCCAGAGCATTTATTACAAATGGTCGAAGGAGTTTCTCGAGGCCGGCAAGCGTCGGCTTGCCGGTGATACGGCCCGTGCAGCTTCTACGGGCGATGTTACTGCCCTGCGCCGTGAAGCGCGTGAGTTAAAAGAAGTCGTTGCCGAGCAGACATTGGAACTGCGGCTTCTTAAAAAAAGCATGATCGCGGATGGGGGAGACGCCGAATGAGATACCCTGCATCTGAAAAGCTTGAGATCATTCGCCTTGTTGAACATTCTCACCTGCCAATCAAACAGACGTTGGATAAGCTGGGTATTCCCCGCACCACGTTTTATCGTTGGTACGATCACTATCAAGTTGCTGGCCGGGAAGCTCTGGAAGATCAATCACCCAGGCCGTCACGCGTCTGGAATCGTATTCCTGATGATGTTCGCCAGCGCATCGTTGATCTTGCGCTGGATGCGCCGGAGCTGTCTCCCCGCGAATTGGCAGTGCGCTTCACAGACACAGAAAAATACTTTGTCTCAGAAGCTTCCGTCTATCGCCTACTCAAATCCCTTGATCTGGTTACCAGCCCTGCATTCGTCGTGATCAAAGCCGCTGATGAGTTCAGAGACAAGACCACGGCGACCAATCAACTGTGGCAGACTGACTTCACTTATCTGAAGATCATTGGCTGGGGCTGGATGTATTTATCAACAATCCTTGATGATTACTCGCGCTATATCATTGCCTGGAAGCTATGCACGACCATGAAGACGAGTGATGTTACTGAGACGCTGGATCTTGCCTTACAGGCATCAGGCTGTGATCAGGCCCACGTTGTGCACAAGCCGAGACTGTTATCTGATAATGGATCCAGCTACGCCTCTGGTGAGCTAGCTGAATGGCTGGGCGATAAGAAAATGGATCACGTCCGGGGTGCGCCATATCACCCACAGACCCAGGGCAAGATCGAGCGATGGCACCAGACCTTGAAGAACCGCATCCTGCTGGACAACTACTTCTTCCCGGCAGACCTGGAGGCTCAGATCGAAGCATTCGTCGATCATTACAATCATCAGCGATACCACGAGAGCATCAATAATCTCACCCCCGCCGACGTCTACTTCGGGCGGGGGATATCCATTTTAAAGCAAAGGGAAAGGATCAAACGGAAAACGATGGAAACCCGGCGCTTGCAACACCGCAAATACGCCGCTTAATATCTTGAAACAGATGAGCCAGATCCTCCTTTAAATCAGGCCCGTGTTTGTTCCAATTTATATGAAGACGGACAGATCATCTTGATGACTGCCTGGGTTTGCGTCGGCGGGCGCAACGCCTACTGACACAGACCGGCTAGCGCTCGAATATCATATCCAGCAGGCTGTCCTTGACGAACAAGACGTCGCGCTCGATGGCTAGGGTGGATGCCTGGCGGCCAAATTCCTGAAATCCGATGGGGAACAAATTGGCCGGGCGCAGCAATTCGGCGACGCGCGAAAACGATGGCTGGCGGTTCTTGTATTCACTGGCGAACGAGGTTTCACAGAGCACCACATCCACCCGGGGCAGCAACGCTGCCGCGCCTTCAAGGGCTTCTTCCTCGTGCCCCTGGACATCGATTTTGAGGACCGTTTTGCGCGCCGGATCGATTTCAATTGCGAAGGAATCGAGGGTTTCGATTTTTACTTCTTCGGTGCCGGTGATGGATTTCTCGCGTACCTGGCCGATGTGATCTTCGAATTCTTCGAACGAGGCAAAGGTGCTTTCCTCGCCAAGATTGATGGCCAGGCGTCCGCTTTTGCTCGATAGCGCGCAGTTGAAAAGCTGGGTTTCGGGGCGCCCCTTATAGCGGGCCTGCAGCTGCGCAAAAGTCGCCGGCACCGGCTCGAACGCGGTTAGCGCGGTGTTCGGAAAGATCGAAATAAAGCCTTCCGACCAGGAGCCGTCATTGGCGCCCACATCGATCAGATGGATCGGCTCATCAGGGGCTAGGAAGCGAAGGAAATTGATCCAATCCTCGGTTGATGTTGGACGGCGGAGAGTTTGCAGCCAAAGTCTGGACGGAAACGCCTTGTCCTGGCGCCGGATGAGGGCCAGTTCGTTCAACATTTGCAGCCGGAATTCAACCGCGTGGGCATAGTGCCATAATTTGTAAAACATCATAATCTTTTGAAAATTTAAGGATTCGGTAACCACATATGGAGCACCTCTTATAAAGTAGATAATAACCATAAAAAGTATTGCGAGTACTATTTTGTGTGCTGGGTGTGCATGCGTTCGGCATGCACCGCCGCACCGCGCTTGAGGTAAAATTTTGGCGACGCTTTCATTCGGTTTTAAAACCCTGGCAAGGATACTCGCGCTGCAGCCGCGCGATTGTCCCTATTGCGGTGCTTCGGATACCGAATTTCTGGGGCGCAAGAAGATATTGCTGGAGCTTCGCCGCTGCCCTAAATGCCTTTTGATGTTCCGCTATCCGAAAGAGGACGCGGCCTCCAATCTGGAATTTTACCAAGAAGAATATTCCGAGGGGATGACCACCGAGATGCCGGGCGAAACCGAGATTGGCCGGCTCATGGAAACCAATTTTGCCGGCACCGAGCGCGATTTGTCCCTGAATGTGGGGCTGGTTGAGCGCCACGCCGGCACCGGCCGGCTTCTGGATTACGGCTGTTCTTGGGGCTACGGCTTGTATCAGTTTCGCGCCGCCGGTTTCGATGCCGTCGGGTTTGAAATATCGCAGCCGCGCGGCGGCTATGGGCGGGGCAAAATGGGGCTCGAAATACTCGGCGACTTCAAGGCGTTGGAGGCGCTGCCGGCCGGCTCTTTCGATGTCATCCATACCAGCCATGTTCTGGAGCATGTGCCGGATTTGAAATACGCCCTGACCACATTCCAGCGCCTGCTCAAAGATGACGGCGTGTTGTTTATTTTTGTTCCCAACTCCGGCGGCAAGGATGCCCGCGAGATGGGTTTCAAATGGGGGCACCATATATCGGAAAAGCATGTCTCGGCGCTGGACGCGGAATTTTTCGCTCGCAACCTACCCGGCTACGGATTTTCCCTAGATTTCAGCAGTTATCCACACGACGCGCCGCCGGCGCCGATGAGCGATGAAGGCGCCCCAAGACTGGATGGCATCGAGCTTCTGGTGATCGCCAAGCGCGTGCCCGAGGCCGTAGCACCATTGCTTGCGTCCAGTGGCGGCTGAGCCGCCCAGGATTTATTTGGCGCCAAAATTGGGTCCGAGA
>Ga0233427_10000606_pt1 | contig 44340 bp, 44 predicted proteins | sample SI_118_April2016_5_FD_179885 | JGI IMG/M metagenome (GOLD analysis project Ga0233427, IMG submission 179885) | Seawater microbial communities from Saanich Inlet, British Columbia, Canada - SI_118_April2016_100_MG | ecosystem: Environmental > Aquatic > Marine > Inlet | place: Canada: British...
CCAGAGCCAGAGCCAGAGCCAGAGCCAGAGCCAGAGCCAGAGCCAGAGCCAGAGCCAGAGCCAGAGCCAGAGCCAGAGCCAGAGCCAGAATCGTTATTTGCACGTGTTAAGCAGGGCCTTGGGCGTACGCGCTCAAATTTGACGGTGGGCGTTAGTGGTCTGCTACTGGGTAAAAAGGCCATCGATGAGGCCCTGCTGGAGGAAATTGAAGAGCAGTTACTGATGGCGGATATGGGCGTTGAGGCGGTCAGCCATGTCATTGATAACTTAACCGCACAGCTTGAGCGTAAAATGTTAAAGGATCCTGAGGTGCTTTATCAGGCCTTAAAGGAAGAGCTGCGCGCCTTGGTTGCGCCCTGTGCCCAACCAATAACGTTTACAGGTAATAAGCCCTACGTTATTTTGATGGTGGGCGTGAATGGAGCCGGTAAAACAACGACGATTGGCAAGCTCGCTAAACGGCTGCAAAATGAAGGCCGTAGTGTGATGCTGGCGGCAGGTGATACGTTTAGGGCCGCGGCAGTAGAGCAGCTGCAGGAATGGGGTGCGCGAAATGATGTGCCCGTGGTTGCGCAACATACTGGAGCAGATAGTGCCTCAGTTATTTTTGATGCGGTGGATTCGGCGCGCGCGCGTGGCGTGGATGTGCTGATTGCGGATACCGCTGGGCGCCTGCAGAATAAAGATCATTTGATGGCAGAACTAACTAAAGTTAAGCGCGTTATGGCCAAATTGGATGATTCGGCCCCGCATGAAGTGATGTTGGTACTGGATGCGGGAACCGGGCAGAATGCCTTGAGCCAGGCGGCACTGTTTAATGATGCAGTGGGCGTTACGGGTATTAGTTTAACAAAGTTGGACGGCACCGCTAAGGGCGGGGTCATCTTTGCTATTGCGAAGCAAATGGGATTGCCGATTCGTTTTATTGGTGTGGGTGAAAAAATTGATGACTTACGGCCCTTTGATGCCGACGAGTTTGTTGACGCCCTGTTTGATTAATTTTGACCAGTGGGCATGAGATGGTGGGGCTGAATGATTGACTTTGAACAGGTTAGCAAGCGCTACGAGGATGGCTATGAAGCGTTAAGCGAGCTGAGTTTCCATGTTGCGCAGGGCGAAATGGCTTTTTTGACCGGACACTCTGGTGCGGGCAAGAGTACGCTGTTGAAGTTGATTATGCTGATGGAGCGCTCTTCTCGGGGTAAAGTGACGGTATCTGGGCGTGATTTGGCTGATATTAAGCGTCGCAAAATCCCCTATTATCGCCGCAATATCGGTTTGGTTTTTCAAGACCACCAGCTACTTTTTGATCGTAATGTGTTTGATAATGTGGCGTTGCCGCTTATTATTTCCGGTGCTCAGCCGCGCGAAATCGGCCGTCGTGTTAGGGCGGCGTTGGATAAGGTTGGCCTGCTGAGTAAAGAAAAATTGCTGCCGTTGGCGCTGTCCGGCGGCGAGCAGCAGCGCATAGGCATTGCTCGTGCTGTGGTTAACAAACCCGCGTTATTATTGGCTGATGAGCCGACTGGTAATCTGGATCCAGAGCTGTCAGCTGAAATTATGACTCTGTTTGAACAGTTTAATCAGGTGGGAGTGACGGTCATGATTGCGACACATGACTTGTCTCTGATCGCACGTATGAAGCATCGTATTTTAATGTTGCAGCAAGGGCGACTGATCAGTGATGAGTCATCATGAAGAGTGATGCTATAGATACCTTTAGCGGTAGAGAGATCTTGAAATGTGGCTAAAAAAAGAACGTCAACAGAGTCAGCCTGCTGCTACAAATCCTCCCGAGGGACGCCGCTCTGAGGGAGGGGCAAGCCGTGGTGTGATGGCGCATAGCCGCTTTAAGCATTATGTTGGCCTCCATCGACAGGAGGCAAAAGAAAGTCTACAGCGACTGTTGGTCGCCCCACTGGCGAGCCTGATGACCTGGTTGGTCATTGCTGTTGCGCTAACGTTGCCGGTAGGCCTACTGGTATTTTTGCAAAACGCCCAGCAGCTTAGTCAGGAATGGGATGATGCGGCGCAAATATCCGTGTATCTGGAGCAGCGGTTGGATGAACAGCAGAGTCGTAAGATAGCGCAGCATGTGCAGGATTTGGAAGCGGTACGGGAGGTGCGTTATATTTCGCCCGAGCAGGCCTTGCAGGACTTTAAGAATTCCTCAGGATTTGGTGATGCGCTGCAATATTTGAATGAAAATCCCTTGCCTGCGGTGTTAGTGGTCTCACCGCGTATCGACAGTGCTGATTTGCAGTCTACACAGGCGTTGTTGGCGCAGCTACGGGCGCTGCCTGATATTGAACAGGCGCAGTTGGATCTGCAGTGGGTCGATCGATTGTTCCGAATTATGGCCCTAGGGCAGCGCATGGCCTTGATACTGGGTGTGTTGCTGGGGGTGGCGGTGCTGCTAGTGATTGGCAATACCGTGCGCTTGGCTATTGAATCTCGGCGCGCAGAAATTGTTGTAGTGAAGTTAGTTGGTGCTACCGATGCCTTTGTACGGCGGCCTTTTCTTTATATGGGTATATGGTATGGCCTTGGTGGTGGCCTGCTGGCATGGCTAATGGTCAACTTGGTGCTGGTGTGGTTGTCAGGTTTGGTTACCAAACTAGCGGAGGCGTATAATGGCGAATTTGACCTGTTGAGAATCGGCCTTTTAGCTACCCTGCTGTTATGGTTGGCGAGTGCTTTGCTAGGCTTATTGGGTGCGTGGCTGGCGGTCGGTCGGCACTTGCATAAAATTGAGCCTAAATGAAACTGTAGATAAAGACTCCTAAAGGAACTTTTTTGATATTGGAACTTCTAAGCCGGCGTGTTAATATTCCAAACCCTTTTATTCCGGAGTTGATATGAAGTCCTTAGCCGCTGTAGATAACATGGTACCTGGGCAGAACCTTTCTGCTTATGTAACCTCTGTGTCCAGCATTCCTGTGTTGACCGTTGAGCAAGAAAAAGAGCTTGCTGAACGCCTTTATTACCAGGAAGATTTGGACGCTGCACGTCAGCTAATTATGTCGCACCTGCGCTTTGTAGTTCATATTGCAAAAAGTTACTCCGGTTACGGTCTGCCCCAGGGCGATTTAATTCAAGAAGGCAATGTTGGCTTGATGAAGGCGGTAAAACGTTTTGATCCTGAGCGTGGCGTACGCTTAGTATCTTTTGCTGTACACTGGATCAAAGCCGAGATTCATGAATATATTCTGCGTAACTGGCGTATTGTGAAAGTGGCCACCACGAAAGCTCAGCGCAAGCTGTTTTTTAATCTGCGTGGCGCCAAAAAAAGTTTAGCGTGGTTGAGCAATGACGAAGTTAACGCCGTTGCCGAAGATCTTGGTGTTGATGCGAAGGTTGTGCGTCAAATGGAAGGTCGTTTGAGCGCCTACGATGCGCCCTTTGATATGGGCGCGGATGACGATGATGAGAGCGCCTACAAAGCCCCAGCAAATTACCTTGAAGACAAGCGTCATGATCCGGTGGACTTGCTGGAGCAAGACAACTGGCGTGAAACCTCTAATCGTTTGCTAATGGCAGCGATGAAAAACCTTGATGAGCGTAGCAAAGATATTTTAAATGCGCGCTGGCTCACCGAGCAAAAATCAACACTGCATGAGCTGGCTGATAAATATGGCGTTTCTGCTGAGCGGATTCGTCAGCTTGAAAAGAACGCAATGAAAAAGATTAAAGTGGCTATGCAAGCCTAGTTCTTGTGCTATGAGGTCTCGCTATATAAAAAAACCGCTGGAGGATCATGCGCCAGCGGTTTTTTTATGGTCATAAATTTTCAATAGGGCCTCAATATGAGTAAAACGTTCATTATTAGCGGCGCAGTGGCGGGTCTTTTAGCTGTATTGCTGGGTGCCTTTGCAGCCCATGCTTTACGTGAGCATTTGACGCCAGGGTCGCTGGCTGCCTTTAAGACCGGTGTGCAATACCAGATGACCCATGCTTTGGCGTTGGTGGCAGTGGGTATCTTGGTGCGTTTAATTCCTGCGCAGCATCAGGGGCTAAAAGTGCTGTGCTGGAGTGGTGGTTTTTTTATGGCCGGGATTATCCTGTTTAGCGGTAGCTTGTATCTGCTGGTATTGCTAAAAATGAGCTGGCTTGGCCCGGTTACGCCTGTTGGCGGGTTGGCGCTTATGCTGGGTTGGTTTATGTTGGCGCTAGGGGCTTATCGGCTAAGGCCCTATTGAATTCAAAGTGATTTATTATGAGCGATAATGCAGTAGACGAAGATAAAAAACGTAGAATTAAAAGTTTTGTGATTCGTGCTGGGCGCATGACCGAGGCGCAGCAGCGAGGTTATAACGAGCTATGGTCAATGTATGGGCTGGAGTTATCGGCCGGTATTATTGATCCGCAGGCTTTATTTGAGCGCAGTGCGCCGACGGTTGTAGAAATTGGCTTTGGCATGGGTGATTCGTTGGCTGAAATGGCTAGGGCCGCGCCAGAGACGAATTTTATTGGTATTGAAGTGCATCGTCCCGGTGTTGGGCGACTGTTGCATTTAGCCGAGGAGTACCAGTTAGAAAATCTTAAGGTGTACTGTGACGATGCGATTGAGGTCCTTAAACGGTGTATTGCGGATCAATCGCTAGGACGAGTGCAGTTGTTTTTCCCTGATCCATGGCATAAAAGGCGTCATAATAAACGCCGTATCGTACGACCTGAGTTCATGGCCTTGATACGGCAGAAACTGATGCTCAGAGGTGTGTTTCATGCCGCGACGGATTGGCAGCCTTACGCAGAGTACATCGTTAAGTTGATGGTTGATGTGCCGGGTTACAAAAATCAAGCGCTTGCGGGACCGTACAGTGAAAAACCAGCGTATCGACCAGAGACTAAGTTTGAGCGCCGCGGAGAGCGGTTGGGACACGGTGTTTGGGATTTGCTTTATGAGTGTACAGATTGAACCCTAGCAGGCTGTTGAAATTCTACTCATATGGCACGTAAAGGCGTTAAAATCACCCTCAAAATGCGCATTTACCACGTGTAAACTGCGCTTTTTCGGGCAATTTTGCCTTGTTCCGCACTCATCTGAGCGAATTTTAACAGCCTGCTAGGACTCGCGGCTGAGGAGCTCGGCGGTGATATGGCCAATATAGTCTAGTAGTGTTGTGCTCATATTTTCGCGGTAGTAGCTTTCATCGGCATTACCAATGGCGAGTAGTGCAATGAGAGTACCGTTATTGTGTAACGGTAATACCGCGGCAGACCCAGCGTGTGATGCTTGATCAGCAAACAGTAGCGATTTTTCCTGCTCGCCAAGTAACCCACAAAAGGCATGCTTCTTCTGCGTGAATCGTGTCAACTCAGTATTGGCTTGCTGTAGTGATAAGCCGTTCGTGCGAGCATCTTCAGTGAACAACCAAAGCTTGCAAGCGCTGCTGGCGAACTCTTCTAAGAGCCGGTTTTCAATGGTTGATTGAATCTCGTTATTGTCGCTACAACGCACTAGCGCAAGGATTAATATTTTCGTTTTTTCCAGCAGTAGATCGTTCTTTTTTGCGTTACCGACAAAGGTGTCTAGTTGCTGTTTTAGCTGCTTTTTTTCCTGTCGAAGTGCCGCCACCTGACGCTCAATCAGTGACACACTTTGCCCGGACTGATGCTTAAAATTGAGTGCCGTTAACAGGCGGTGGTTAGTGTCGAAAAAATTCGGGTGATTAATAAGGTAGTCCGCCACTTGCTGTGGCGTCGCTTCCTCTGCCGTTGTTGTCTGGCTGGTATTACTGGGTGCATCGCTCATAAGTAAAGCTGTCCTTCAAAAACTTTTTGACAGGGGCCGGTCATTTTGACGGTTTGACCTTCACCGGGCCAAACGATGGTGAGCGTGCCACCAGGTAGGTGAACTACTACGGTTTCATCAAGCAGGCCGCGCAAGCGCCCAGCTACGACGGCGGCACATGCGCCGGTACCACAGGCCATTGTTTCGCCAGCGCCGCGTTCGTAAACGCGCAGGCGGATTTCTGAGCGGTTGATGATTTGCATAAAGCCGGCATTGGTACGTTGTGGAAAGCGGCTGTGGTTTTCAATCAATGGCCCGAGGGTTGTCACGTCGGCGTTATCAACATCCGCCACTAATAACACGCTATGGGGGTTTCCCATGGAGATGGCGCTAATATCAAGAACGCGACCGTTAACGTCAATATCGTAGCTAATAGCCTGATTTTCGGCGTTAAAAGGGATGTTTTTTGGTTCTAATACAGGCTTTCCCATATCCACAGTTACGTCGTTATTCGCGCTAATAAATAACTCAATGACACCGCCTTTCGTTTCGACGATTAAATGTTCTTTGTGGGTCAGTTGCCGGTCGCGGACAAAAAGAGCAAAGCAACGGGCGCCATTACCACATTGCTCAACCTCTTCGCCATCGGCATTAAAGATGCGATAGCGAAAATCGGCAACCGGTGATTGTGGTGGCTCAACAACGAGTAACTGATCAAAACCAATACCAAAATGACGGTCTGCCCATTGGGGTATAAGGTGTTGCTTCAGTTTGCTGTATTGGCTGACCAGGTCAATGACCATAAAGTCATTACCGCAGCCGTGCATTTTTGTGAATTTTAGGCGCATTTTCTAAGGCTAAAGGATTTTAGCCATTTATCCAATTAAGTTTTATGCAAAGGTCTCGCAAAGGTTCTTTTATGGCAGGCAGGCCTCTGGTGCAATCTGTTCGGTAATGGTTTCGCGGCGTCTTATGACATGGGTTTGTTCACCATCCACCATGATTTCAGCGGCGCGGTTGCGAGAATTATAGTTGGAACTCATGCTAAAACCATAGGCGCCGGATGAGCGGATTGCTAGCAGGTCGCCAGATGCCAGGCAGAGTTTGCGATCCTTGCCTAAAAAATCGCCAGTTTCACAAATAGGGCCTACGATGTCGTAGTCTTTTGCCTCGCCAACACGTGGCTTGACTGGCTCAATCGCTTGCCAGGCCTGATAAAGTGCCGGGCGAAGTAAATCATTCATAGCGGCATCAACGATCGCAAAATTTTTGTCTGCGGTATGCTTTAGTAGTGCTACTTCAGTGACTAGAATGCCGGCGTTAGCTGCAATAGAACGGCCGGGCTCAAAAATCAAAGTGAGGTTGCGACCGTTTATTTTCTCAACAATCGCCTGTGCATATTCACTGGGGTGTGGGGGCGTTTCTTTGTCATAAGTCACGCCAAGGCCGCCACCTAGATCAAGGTGGTGTAAGGTAATGTTATCCTTTGCCAAACTATCGATTAGTGTGAGTACGCGGTCTAGTGCATCAAGGAAAGGCTTAATTTCGGTTAGTTGGCTGCCGATATGACAATCAACGCCGCGAATTTCAACGTGATTCATGCTGGCTGCTTGACGGTATACCTGCGGTGCCAAATTGATATCAATACCGAATTTGTTTTCCTTCAGCCCGGTGGATATGTACGGGTGGGTTTTGGCATCGACATCGGGATTAACACGCAACGAGATAGGCGCCACGCAGCCCATCTTTCCAGCCACTTCATTAATCAGTGTTAGTTCGGCTGCTGATTCCACGTTAAAGCAGAATACGCCAACGCCCAAGGCGCGTTCAATTTCATGTGCCTGTTTGCCGACGCCGGAAAAAACCACTTTGCTTGCATCGCCTCCGGCTGCCAGTACCCGTTCCAGCTCACCAACGGATACAATATCAAAGCCAGCGCCTTTGCGAGCCAACAGATTGAGTACGCCAATATTAGAGTTTGCTTTGACGGCGTAACAAATTAGGTGTGCTTGTGATCCGCAGGCATCAACATAGGCTTGGAAGTGGCGCTCAAAAGTAGCGCGTGAGTAGATATAGCAAGGCGTGCTATATTGCTCGGCAATTTGTGCCACGGGAACATCTTCGGCGTACAATTCGCCATTGCGCTGGTTAAAATAATCCATGAAGCGTGGGCCTTGAAAGTCAGGTCTTTGATCGGCTGCAAACGCCTAATGGCGGCGTTTAGCTGTTATTTTGTGTGGCACTTGTTTCCGTTTGTGGCGTAGGCAAATACAATGCCCCTTTTTGGCCGCAACCAGACAATGCAAATACACAAAGCGTTAGGATGAATAACAGTCTTTTCATAGGTCTGAATTCGCATAGTGTGAAAGGCGCAATTATACCCCGATGTGATCAACTTGCCTATGTTTGCAGGGATGGTTTACAGGGGGCAGCGGTAAAGCGTATTGGGTGTTGTTATGAGTGATGATGATTTAGATTTTTTCAAGGCAGAAATGGGCGGCGTAAAGCCTATTAATACTGAACCGAAAGTTCGTTTGCAGCAGGGCGGTGTTGATAAAGACGTGTTACGTGCGCGCCGCGAAGCGGCACAAGCGCTCGATGACAGTGTGAGTGGCCCGTTGTCGGTTGACCATGTGCAGTCGGTTGATTCGCAAGCAACCTTGAGCTTTATGCGCTCGGGTATTCAGCATGGTCTGTTCAAAAAACTGAAGCAGGGCTTATTGCCGATTGAGGCGCGTGTTGATCTACATGGTATGACCGTAGAGCAGGCTCGCAGTATTGTGCTGGAGTTTGTGCGCGATTGTTATCAGCACGAAGTGCGTTTTGCGCTAATAACCCACGGTAAAGGCGAGGGCCGTGCCCAGCCGGCAATTTTAAAAAGCTGTATTAATAGCTGGTTGCCGACCCTGCCAGAGGTGTTGGCGTTTCATAGTGCGCAAAGTCGACACGGTGGTACAGGGGCAACGTATGTACTGTTGCGACGAGGGGGCGGCTAAGTGGTGTCTGCTTCCTAGGTGCCGAGGTCTCGTCGTGGCTATATCAGCTCGCGCGCGGCGGCCACTGCTTTTTTCACCTGCCTTGGCGCTGTGCCGCCCAAGTGGTCACGCGCATTGACTGAACCCTCTAGCGTTAGCACCTCAAAGACATCCTGCTCAATAATATCGCTGAACTGCTCGAGTTCCTCCAGCGTCAGTTCAGACAAGTCTTTGTTTTTCTGGATACCGTAGGCAACGGCCTTCCCGACTACCTCATGGGCGTCACGGAACGGCATGCCTTTACGTACCGCGTAATCGGCTAAATCGGTAGCGGTGGAATAACCCCGCATAGCGGCTTCACGCATGCTTTCTTTGTTGGCTTGTAGTGCGGGCACCATATCGGCATAGGCGCGTAGGCAGCCTTTTAAAGTGTCAATACAATCGAACAGAGGCTCTTTGTCTTCTTGGTTGTCTTTGTTATAGGCCAGTGGTTGTGATTTCATTAATGTTAATAGAGAAACCAAGTGACCATTTACGCGACCGGTTTTACCTCGCACCAGTTCTGGAACATCGGGGTTTTTCTTTTGAGGCATGATGGATGAACCCGTGCAGAAGCGATCTGGCAGGTCGATAAAGTTGAATTGTGCGGAGGTCCACAGCACAAGTTCTTCTGAGAAACGCGACATGTGTGTCATTAGTAGGCTGGCGAAGGCACAGAATTCGATGGCAAAATCACGATCACTGACGGAGTCCAGTGAGTTACGGCTGGCACGGTCAAAGCCGAGCAATTCAGCGGCGTAGTCACGGTCTATTGGGTAGGTCGTGCCGGCCAATGCAGCGGCTCCTAGGGGCATGATGTTGACGCGCTTGCGACAGTCCTGCAGGCGCTCGGCATCACGGCATAACATTTCAAACCAAGCCATTAAATGGTGGCCGAAGGTGACAGGTTGTGCTGTTTGCAGATGGGTGAAGCCGGGCATAATAGTGTCTGCCTCACGTTCTGATAAATCCAGCAAGCCTGTTTGCAGGCGTTTTAGTTCGTCAGCAATAATATCAATTTCATCACGCAGATACAGGCGCATGTCTGTGGCGACTTGGTCATTACGAGAGCGGCCCGTGTGCAGCTTTTTCCCAGTATCGCCAATTAACGCGGTGAGGCGTGATTCGACGTTCATGTGCACATCTTCTAGGCTAACAGACCAGTTAAATTCGCCCGCTTCGATTTCGTCATGTACCTGCTTGAGGCCACTAATGATGCTATCGCGCTCTGGAGTTGTTAGTACGCCAACCTTTTCGAGCATGGTAGCGTGCGCGATTGAGCCGGTAATGTCATGGTGATAGAGGCGCTTGTCGAATTGTACGGAAGCGGTAAATGCTTCAACAAAGGCATCAGTGGCTTCACTGAAGCGGCCGCCCCAGGATTGATTTTGAGTTCTTTCTTGGTTTTTTGACATAATATAAGGCTAATTTTTTATAATGAAAGTTTGAAAAAGCCAGTTTATTCAGGGCGTTACACGGGCTGAGCTGTAGTCATCCGTGTGGCAGGCCAAAACAAGCCAATTATTAGCCGCCGATTATATCACTGCCGTTATGCAAGTGCTGGAAAATCTTCTGCAGCACTCGCTGACACCTTCAGTTTATTTTAAGCGTTCAATGACCCACCATTGCTGTTTTTCAGCAAGCGTTCGATAATACAGATCTTTACGCTTGAGAGAGATGAAATAACGATGAAGTCCCAGCTATTACGAATTGCTACTCGCGGTAGCCAGCTAGCGCTTTGGCAAGCCGAGTATGTCAAGGCTCGCCTTGAAGCCGCACATACCAACCTGCAGGTTGAGCTGAACATTATGAAGACCCGTGGTGATAAAATTCTTGATGTACCATTGGCGAAAGTGGGTGGTAAGGGGCTTTTTGTTAAGGAGCTCGAAACAGCACTGCTGGAACAGCGCGCTGATATTGCTGTGCATTCGATGAAGGATGTGCCGATGGAGTTTCCCGAAGGCTTAGGGTTAGCCGTTATTTGTGAGCGAGAACAACCCACTGATGCCTTCGTGTCAAATCACTACAGTTGTTTTGATGCCTTGCCCCATGGCGCCTGTGTGGGGACCTCTAGTTTGCGTCGACAGTGCCATATTCGTGCCTTGAGACCAGATATCAAGATTGATTTTTTACGCGGTAATGTGAATACCCGTTTAGCCAAGTTGGACGAGGGGCAATTCGACGCCATTATTCTGGCGACTGCCGGCTTGAAGCGTCTGGGTATGGCGGAGCGTATTACCGAACAACTCAGCATTGAGCAAAGTTTACCCGCAGCAGGACAAGGCGCGGTGGGTGTTGAGTGCCGTATTGATGACCAGCACACTCGAGCGTTACTACAGGTCTTACATGACGAAGATACCAGTGTGTGTGTCACGGCGGAACGGGCTATGAATCGCCATCTTAATGGTGGCTGTCAGGTGCCAATTGCTGGCTTTGCCGTACTGGAAGCTCACGGCCAATTGTACTTGCGTGGCTTGGTTGCTAACCCCGATGGCGACCAAGTATTGCGTGCTGAATTACGCGGACCGATTGCGGAGGCCGAAAATATCGGTATTAAGGTTGCTGAGGATTTACTCTCTCAAGGCGCTAAAACGATCCTCGATGCTGTGTACAAAAATCATGGCTAGTAATGCCTGGCTAAAGGGCGATTTGCTGCACGGCAGGCGAGTCTTTGTGCCCCGTCCGGGGGCGCAGGCGCAGGGCTTAATAAAGGCTATTCAAACAGCGGGTGGTGAAGCCATCCGTTGTCCGGTACTTCGTATTGAACCAACGGCCATCACGGCGCGGGCAAAACAACAAATTATTCATCTTGACCAGTATGACGTACTGATCTTTATTAGCCGTAATGCGGTGCAGTTAGGGCTTGATAGAATTGCCGACGACTGGCCTCGGCTGCCGTCACATTTGCGCTGCTTTGCGGTAGGCAAACGAACAGCGGCGTGTCTTGAGGACGAGGGTGTTGGCGCGATTGTACCGAGCGCGGGTTTCAACAGTGAAGCGCTGTTGCAGTTGCCAGCGTTGCAGCAGTTAACGGATCAGCGGGTGTTAATTTTTAAGGGTGATGGCGGTCGTGAACTGTTGGCGCAGTGCTTGCTTGAACGCGGTGCGCAGGTGGAGTCCTTGATTCTTTATCGGCGAGAAGTTATTCATTATTGCGCCGATGAACTACAAACGCTCTTCACTTCTGGCCTGCCTGAGGCGTTAATTGCCACCAGTGTGGAGGTCTTGACGGCCATGAATGAATTGCTCCAACCTGAGTTGGATGACTGCTTTGAGCTACCGTTGGTGGTAGCTAGCGAGCGTATAGCGCAGGCGGCTAAAGAGCTTGGATATCAACAGATTATTAGCGCTCATAGTGCTGCGGACGAGAGTATCGTCGCGGCCTTAAATAGCATAGGATAGAACGAGACATCGGCAGAATGCCGCTGCACTCAAATTTACAGCCCCCTTCAACAAACTGATAACGTTATCATGGCCACGGATAATAAAGACGGTACAGCCCCACCAGAAAATCAAAAGGCCGGTGCGGCTGCTAGCACCGTATCACCAGTAAAATCTAAAGCAGAACCTACAGTAGAGCGTAAAGACAAAACTAAGCTCAAGGCGAAAGCCCCTGCTAAGTCAGCAAAACCCGCGCGCGTGAAAGTCAAAAAATCAGCTGCCGTGATTGCTTGGTTGGCGTTGTTGATTGCCTTGCTGGCATTAATGGCTGTTGCCTATGGCTTGTGGGTATTACAGCTGGATAAACGGGATGAAAGCCTGCAGCAAAATCGTTTGCAGCAAGCGCAGGTAGCGTTAACAGCGCAGGTAGCGTCCACCGGGCAACGATGGTCTAGTCAGCTACAAAGCGTGGTCGATGATGTGGCTAGTCAGCGGCAACAAGTCAGCGATTTGCAGGCTGGCTGGAAGGCGACAAGCCGTCAAGTTGGCGAAGTAACGCAAGTGAATCGTCGCAGCTGGATGTTGGCCGAAGTAGAATATTTGCTGCGTTTGGCTAATCAACGGTTGATATTGGAACGAGAGACGTACAGTGCTTTGGCGCTGCTGAACTCGGCGGATAAAATTTTGGTCGCTGTTGCTGAGCCGGGATTATTTGAGGTTCGTCAAGCATTAGCGCGAGAAACGGTGACCCTAAGAGCGATGCCAGCACTGGATGTAGAGGGTGTTTTTGTGACGTTGGCTGCGTTAAGCGAACAGGTGCAGTCATTAGCACTGTTAACGCCGCCGGCCGAGGAGAATGTTGCTGAGGCAGCGAACATAGCGTTGCAAGACGCGCCGAAAGAGGGCCAGAAAACAGTATTTGCCGCCGCGTTGGCGTATTTCAATGACAAGGTTGCCATTAGGCATCGTGCTAAAGCACTGGCACCGCTATTAACGCCAGAGCAGCATTATTATGTGCAGCAAAACCTACGCCTTATGCTGGAGCAGGCTCAGTTGGCATTATTGCAACGACAGTCTGGGGTTTACACCCGTAGCCTTGATAAAGCGATGAGCTGGTTGGATGAATACTTTCAGCTGAATCAAACGGCACAGCGATTACGGGCTAGCCTAGGAGAATTACAGCAGTTGCAAATCGCTGCTGAGGCACCTGATATTTCAGCCTCTTTGCTATTGCTAAAGGCCTATTTAAGTGCGCCAGTAGAGGTCGCTCAGTCAGCAACCGCTGCGCCGCAAACCGAACAGCCTGAGCAACAAAAAAGCACAACAGAGGTGGTGCAGTGAAACGGCTTTTTTTACTGGCTTTGCTGACGCTTATTGCTGGTTATTGGGTGGCCGATAAAATGGCTGAAGATGCCGGTTATGTGCTGTTGTCTTACCAAAACACCACCATAGAAACTAGCCTGTGGATTGCTTTGGCATTGCTGTTGGTATTGGTTGCGACTGTGTTTGTGGGTGTTTGGCTATTGATTCAATTGTTGGGCAGTCGACATAGCCTGCGGCGCTGGGGCGATAAGCTTAGATACAAGCGCAGTGTCTCCAAGACGACGCGAGGGCTGATGGACTTGATTGAAGGTAATTGGAAAGACGCGCAGAAAAAACTCAGTCAGGCAGCCTCTCAGTCTGATACGCCGCTGATGAATTATCTATCCGCAGCGCGCGCTGCGGCAGCGAATGGCGATACTAAGGGCTGCGAATCATTACTCAAAAAGGCCTATCAAAGCACGCCTAGTGCTGAACTGGCTATTGGTATTACTAAAGCTGAAATTGGACTGCAGCAGGCTAATTATCAACAAACGCGGGCCCTATTGTTGGCGTTGCGACAAGCTTATCCACGGCATAAGCAGGTGGCAAACTTGCTACAACAAACCTATGTTGGGCTTGAGGACTGGCAGGGACTACAGGAGTTAATGCCGGTGCTGCGAAAATTAAAAGTGCTGGCCAGCGCGAGCCTTAATGACCTGGAACATAAAGCAGCATTAAATCGACTGAAGGCATTGGCGACTCAATTAGCCGGACAGGGTCTGCCAAGTTGTGTTGGTCAGTTCGATAAGGCATGGGATCATGTGCCGAGTAACATCAGACAAGCGCAAGATATAACGCGCTTTTATGTTGCTCAGATGATGAGTTTTGGTGCGCCACAAAAAGCCGAGGTGGCGCTAAGAAATGCGTTGGATGCTGTTTGGAATGATGTGATGGTTGTTGAATACGGGCTGCTTGAGGGCTGTGCTGACCAGCAGCTACATACGGCACAGGGCTGGCTAAAAAAGCATGATAATAGCGCTGCATTACTGCTGACATTAGGCCGGTTGAGCCTGCGTAATCAGCTTTGGGGTAAGGCGCGCGGGTATTTTTCAGACAGCCTTGCGCAGCACCAAACGCCCGAAGCTCACGCTGAATTGGGACGGTTGCTCAAACATATGGGTGAACATGAAGCATCCCTTAAGCACGTGCAAAAAAGCTTTGATGTCGTTTCTGCTAGCTTGCCCGTTATGCCAATGCCGGATGAACAGCGCACCAGCATGACACAAAGGCCAGCGCCAAGTGATGCCTAGGTTTTTTAGCTTGGGGTGCTTTCTCTGGGGGCAATACTGAAGGCGTCGGAATGGGCTTGCTGCTCTGGCAGCCCATGATTTACCAGCGCATCAAGTGTTGCGTAAACCATTGTTGATGAACCGCTGATATAGACTTCAGCGTCCTGCAGGCTTTCAAAATCTTCAGTAATTGCTTGATGCACTAGGCCGGTTCGGCCCTGCCATTGGCATGCCTTTGATGGATTACTTAGAACCGGTTTGAAATGGAAGTTTTCGTGCTCCTCCTGCCACTTGTTCAGTTGCTCCAGCATGTAAAAACCCTCCGCCTGTTTGGCGCCCCAGTACAGATGGATCGGGTTGTCGATATGACTATTAAAGAGTTTTAGCATGATGCTTTGCATTTGCGAAAAGCCGGTGGTGGCAGCAGCCAAAATAATGGGTGTTTCGGCGTCGAAATGCAGTGGCGATGGAAGGTGGCAATCGCCCAGTGGCAATTCAACTTTTAGGGAGCGCTCTTCGAAAATTTGCTGAAAGATGGTCTCGGTGGACTGATGTCGATCAATATGCAATTCGAGCATGCCACAGCTATCGGGATTGCTGGCAATCGAAAAGGGAGATTCGCTACCATCAGCCTGTTCAATGTTTAGGTATTGCCCGGCCTTGAAAGGAAGGGCTTTGTCTTCACCGGGGTGTAAAATTACCCGGTAGACGTTGTCATTAAGCGGCGTACAAAGGGTGACCAAACAATTAACTAACATTAAATTATTCCAGTAATAAATGATTTCATAAAGGCACAGAGCAGGCGTTTGCTACAGCTCTGTCGCTGCTTTGTTACTTCCTATCAATACCTAGCTATCAACACCTAGGGTGTCCCAGATATCATCAATGCGCTGTTTAACTTTTTCATCCATGGTAATGGGTGTGCCCCACTCTCGGTCAGTTTCACCGGGAAATTTATTGGTGGCATCAAAGCCCATTTTAGAGCCGAGCCCCGCTACCGGTGAAGCAAAATCCAGATAATCAATGGGGGTGCTGTCGATAATGGTGGTGTCGCGGCCTGGGTCCATACGTGTTGTCATTGCCCATATTACATCGTTCCAGTCACGTGCGTTAACATCGTCGTCGGTAACGATGACAAATTTAGTGTACATAAACTGTCGCAGGAAGGACCATACGCCCATCATTACGCGTTTGGCGTGACCGGGATATTGTTTTTTAATGGTAACTACTGCCAAGCGGTAAGAGCAGCCCTCAGGCGGTAGATAGAAATCGACAATTTCCGGGAACTGCTTTTGTAAAATTGGCACAAACACTTCATTTAATGCAACGCCTAGAATTGCTGGCTCATCAGGTGGTCGGCCGGTGTAGGTGCTGTGATAAATGGGTTGTTTGCGGTGCGTAATATGGGTAATGGTGAATACAGGAAAGCTTTCTGTCTCGTTGTAATAACCCGTGTGATCTCCAAAGGGTCCTTCCTCGGCCAACTCGTTTGGAGCGAGGTAGCCTTCAAGCACTATTTCAGCACTGGCGGGAACCTGCAAATCATTGCTGACACACTTCACCAGCTCGGTTTTATTACCGCGTAACAAGCCAGCAAAGGCATATTCGGACAGTGTGTCTGGAACCGGCGTTACGGCACCTAAAATAGTGGCCGGATCAGCGCCTAATGCAACAGCGACTGGGAATGGCTCATTGGGATGTTCGGCTTGCCACTCGCGAAAATCTAAGGCGCCGCCTCGGTGCGACAACCAGCGCATAATCACTTTGTTTCGCCCCAGCACCTGTTGGCGATAAATGCCTAGATTTTGGCGTTCTTTATGTGGCCCTTGTGTAATGACTAACGGCCAAGTAATTAACGGCCCTGCATCGCCGGGCCAGCAGGTTTGAATTGGCAGTATTGCCAGATCAACATCGTCACCACTAATGACAACTTCCTGACAGGCAGCCTTCTTAACGACTTTGGGGGCCATATTCATGACCTGCTTGAAGACAGGTAACTTTTCCCAAGCGTCCTTTAAGCCTTTGGGTGGTTCAGGCTCCTTTAAAAAGGCCAGTAGTTCGCCAACTTCACGCAAACCTTTGAGACTATCTTGGCCCATGCCAAGGGCAACGCGTTCGGGGGTGCCGAAAAGGTTAGCTAGTACGGGAATATCTGAGCCTTTGGGGTTTTCGAATAGTAAGGCAGGACCGCCATTGCGTAGTGTACGGTCGCAGATCTCCGTCATTTCCAATGCCGGATCTATTTCTGTACTAATACGCTTGAGCTGGCCTTGCTGCTCAAGCGTAGCGATGAAGTCACGCAGGTCTTTATATTTCATGGTTGCTGAGAGATTGTGTTAGCTGCGTTTCATTGATAAGAAAAACTCGTCGTTGGTTTTAAAGTCTTTGAGTTTATCCAGTAGAAATTCGGTAGCCTGTGTGTCTTCCATTGAATTGAGCAATTTGCGCAGAATCCACATTTTTTGCAGCTCATCTTCAGAGGTGAGAAGTTCCTCACGGCGTGTGCCAGAGCGGCGTACGTTAATGGCCGGATACACTCGTTTTTCGGCCATCTTACGGTCGAGGTGTGTTTCCATATTGCCGGTGCCTTTGAATTCCTCGAAGATAACCTCGTCCATTTTTGAACCGGTATCGACCAGCGCCGTGGCTAGAATGGTTAGGCTGCCGCCCTCTTCAATATTCCGCGCGGCACCAAAGAAGCGTTTTGGTCGTTCCAGCGCGTGGGCATCAACACCACCGGTTAGTACTTTGCCGGATGACGGGATCGTGGTGTTGTAGGCGCGCGCCAAGCGAGTGATGGAATCGAGTAAAATGACCACATCTTTTTTGTGTTCAACTAAGCGTTTGGCCTTTTCTATGACCATTTCAGCTACTTGCACGTGACGTGCTGGTGGCTCATCAAAGGTACTGGCAACTACTTCGCCGCGTACCGAGCGCTGCATTTCGGTTACTTCTTCAGGACGCTCATCGATCAGTAGCACAATCAAATGACAGTCAGGATTGTTATAGGTAATGGACTGTGCAATGTTTTGCAGCATCAGTGTCTTACCGGCTTTAGGCGGTGAGACAATTAAGCCGCGCTGGCCTTTGCCAATGGGCGAGGTAAGGTCAAGAATACGCGCTGATAAATCCTCAGTACTACCGTTACCGCGCTCCAAGTTGAGGCGGTCAGTGGGGAATAACGGGGTAAGGTTTTCAAATAGAATTTTGTTTTTGGCATTTTCCGGTTGGTCAAAGTTGATGGTGTTAACTTTGAGCAGGGCAAAATAACGTTCGCCGTCTTTGGGCGGGCGAATTTTTCCGGCGACACTATCACCGGTGCGTAAATTAAAGCGGCGGATTTGGCTGGGGGAGACATAAATATCGTCTGGGCCAGCCAAATAGGAGCCTTCGGCTGAGCGCAAGAAACCGAAGCCATCCTGTAAGATTTCTAATACACCCTCACCAAAAATATCTTCGCCGCTTTTGGCATGACGTTTTAGGATGGTGAAAATAACGTCCTGCTTTCGAGAGCGGGCTAGGTTGTCGAGGCCAATTTCAGAGGCGATTTTTAAAAGTTCAGGTACTGGTTTTTGCTTTAATTCAGATAGATTCATAAGGGGTCGCGATGTGGTTTGATGCGCACAGAAATAAGTGGCGCAGAGTTAACTTCGATTGTTATTAGATGTTCTGGGAATTTTGTTACGGAGAAAAACACAAAGGAGGCGTGTCTTGATGAGGAAAGATAGCACCTAAATGGCAGTGCGTCTAGCCATAAGGGGGTGATTTTTAGAAATCCCCGCCGCACTGGCGGGGATTTATTGACCAGCTCTTACAGATTGCTATCGATAAAGGCGGCCAGCTGGGATTTAGACAATGCACCTACTTTGGTGGCATCAACCGCGCCATTTTTGAATAACATTAAAGTAGGGATGCCGCGAATGCCGTATTTTGGTGGTGTGGCATCGTTGTCATCAATATTCAGTTTGCAAACAGTCATGCGGCCAGCGTATTCCTGAGCGATCTCTTCCAGTACTGGGGCTAACATCTTACAAGGACCGCACCATTCCGCCCAGTAATCTACTAATACGGGGATGTCTGATTGTAATACGTCTTTGTCAAATGAACTGTCGGTGATGTTGATAGTTTGGCTCATGTAAAAATAACTCCTAGAAATCTTAGTATAACAACTATCGTGCTAACACCGCGTTAAAAACAGGCTTGGAATACCCGCTAAGCTGGGTAGGTTGTGCGTATTTACTAAAGTAAACTCGGCAAATACTCCTGTATTACCCTATATGCCGGTATTCCTGTCGGCTCTCGCTCTGCTGCCTGTTTTGTTTTGGCGTTGCTCGTTATGTTCAGATTCTTATGATCGTTTAAATTGGTTCGACACTATAACGCGCACATTGGCTTTGGAGAAGCACGGAATGATTGCGAACAGCGTCGGGCGTGTAAGTTCTGCTGTTATATTGTGCCGCGCGATACAATTTCAAGGGCCAGCAAAGGTCTCTATAAGAAGGCGGTTGATTGAGTGCGCCGCTGGCCTGTCGGACACAGTCACTGTTCGTGAACTGTGCCGTGGTTCTTTATTGCTGTAAAAGCTGTGCTGCACGTTTAGCGAAGTAGGTTAATATCCCATCTGCTCCGGCGCGCTTAAAGCACATTAGCGACTCTAAAATGGTTGCCTCTTCGTCAAGCCAGCCCTGCTGAAAAGCGGCCATGTGCATCGCGTATTCCCCGCTGACTTGATAGGCGTAGGTAGGCACTTGAAATTCTTCTTTAACGCGTCGCACAATGTCTAGGTAGGGCATGCCTGGTTTGACCATTATCATGTCGGCACCTTCGGCAATATCCATCGCAACCTCATGCAAAGCTTCGTCGGTGTTAGCCGGATCCATTTGATAGCCTTTTTTGTGGCTAGCACCGAAATTGGCGCTGGAGCCAATCGCATCCTTGTAGGGGCCGTAATATTTTGATGCATATTTGGCAGAGTAGGCCAATATGCGTGTGTTGACGTGCCCTGCTTTTTCCAAGGCAACACGAATTGCGGCAATACGGCCGTCCATCATGTCGGAGGGCGCAACGATATCGGCACCCGCCTTGGCATGGGATAGCGCCTGTTTGATGAGCACCTCAAGGGTTTGGTCATTGAGCACATAGCCCGCATCGTCAGTAATGCCATCATGTCCATCGAGAGTATAAGGGTCTAGGGCGATATCGGTGCTGATACCCAGTTCGGGACAGGCATTTTTGATAGCCTTGATGGCCCGTTGCACTAAACCATCGGGGTTGAAGGCCTCAGTGCCACTTTTGCTTTTCAGTGGCTGTTCGATGTTGGGGAAAATAGCGATGGCTGGAATTCCCAACGCCACTAATTCATGCGCTTCTTTGACCAACTCATCAATGCTGAAACGTAATTGGCCCGGCATGGAGGCAACGGGTTCGCGTAGCCCTTGTCCTTCTTTGACAAACATTGGGAAAATCAGGTCGTTGACGGTTAATGTATTTTCGCTCATTAAGCGGCGAGAAAAATCATTGCCGCGCATACGACGCATGCGGGTTGCTGGATATTGGCGGTTAATGGCTTTGTAGGACACAGAGTTGCTCCAAAAATCTTTTAAAATCAGCTTGTTATAGGTTGTATGTAACAACGCCGCGCTAGGTTATCATGTTTGTTGTAAAAAGAGTATTTCAGGCTCGGTTTCAGTACCTGTGAGACAAAGCAAGTTGCGCTGTTGAAGTCTCGTACAGGCCTTAGAAAGGAATAACTGTGACGCAAGATGCGCTGTTGAGATTGTTTATTACACTGCTGATTTTTGCTGTGATAGCGGCGGCCGAGACCTGCTTTGCGAAACGTCAGTTTAGCCAAAAAAAACGTCAGCGCTGGCCTGGGAATCTATCGCTGGCACTTTTTAATGGGCTGCTGGTGCGTATGTTATTGCCTTGGTTAGTGCCGGTGCTGGTTGCTCAGCAAGCGGCACTCCTACAGTTTGGGCTATTGAATATTTGGGCCTTACCTTTCTGGCTAGAGATGCTAATTACGGTGGTTTTGCTGGATCTATTGGTGTACTGGCAGCACCGTTTATTTCATAGGATTCCGCTGTTATGGCGATTGCATCGATTGCACCACACAGATGGCCATGTTGATGTCACCACGGCGCTGCGTTTTCATCCGTTGGAAATAGTACTGTCATTGATAGTTAAATCCCTTGCTGTGTGTTTGTTAGGTGCGCCAGTTATTGCCGTGTTGCTGTTTGAGGTGCTGCTCAATGGGCTAGCGATGTTTAATCACGGCAATATTAAACTACCAATTAATATTGATAGGCGCTTACGTAAGGTTATTGTGACACCGGATATGCATCGCGTGCATCACAGCGTGCTAGCGGAGGAGCAGAGGCATAATTTTGGTTTTAATCTCAGCTGCTGGGATCGCCTGTTAGGTAGCTATCAAGCGCAACCCCGCGGCGGTCATCAGGGTATGTGTTTGGGACTTAATGAAACTAATCAGCAGCAAACGGGGTCACTCCTATGGATGCTTAAACAGCCATTTAAATAGCGGCGCTTATTGTGGCGTGTAAAAAAGGGACTTAAGGACAATGAATTATAAAAAAATAACCGCGGTTGCGGTGCTAGTACTTTTTATTGCTGTATTTTTTGTTTTTGATTTGGGGCAATATTTGACGTTGGACTATGTTAAAGCCCAGCGTGATGCCATTAGCGGCTACTGGACTACAAATCCATTATTGGTGGCGCTCATCTTTTTTGCCGTTTATGTGGCGGTGACGGGGCTGTCTTTGCCTGGTGCGGCCGTATTGACCTTGGCGGCGGGCGCTATTTTTGGTGTTTGGTGGGGGGTGTTGATTGTGTCCTTTGCCAGTACCGTGGGCGCGACAATTGCCTTTCTTGTTGCACGCTTGTTGCTGCGTGATTGGGTGCAAAAAAAGTTCGCTAAAAATCTGCAGGCGATTAATCAGGGTATTGAAAAAGAGGGTGCTTTTTATCTTTTTACTTTGCGACTCGTGCCACTGTTTCCGTTTTTTGTCATTAATTTAGTGATGGGTTTGACGCCTATTAGGGTGCTGCAATTTTTCTTTGTCAGTCAGGTGGGTATGCTGGCCGGTACGTTTGTGTTTGTGAATGCGGGCACACAATTGGCGCAAATTGAGTCTTTAAGTGGTGTGCTATCGTTAGAATTGCTGCTGTCTTTTGCGTTACTGGGGGTATTTCCATTACTGGCTAAAAAATTGCTGGGGGTGGTTAAGGCACGCAAAGTTTATTACGGCTATCAAAAACCCAAAAAGTTTGATGCTAACTTAGTGGTGATTGGTGCGGGTTCTGGTGGTTTGGTGTCGGCTTATATTGCCGCAGCAGTTAAGGCCAAGGTCACTTTGATTGAAAAGCATCAAATGGGTGGCGATTGTTTGAACACGGGCTGTGTGCCCAGTAAAGCACTGATCCGATCGGCGAAAATTAATCACTATTTGCATCGTGCCGGGGAATTTGGTCTGCAAACGGCGCCCGGTGGTGTTAATTTTAGTGCGGTGATGAAGCGCGTAAAGGGTGTGATTAGCGCTATTGAGCCGCATGACTCGGTCGAGCGTTTTACTGAATTAGGGGTGGATTGTGTCGAGGGTGAGGCGCGTATTATTTCACCCTGGTCGGTCGCGGTTAATGGCCGCACCATTACTAGTAGGAATATCATTATTGCCTCTGGCGCGCGCCCTTTTGTGCCACCCATTGAGGGGATTGAAAAAACCGGTTATTTAACCTCTGATACCCTGTGGCAGCTTGAGCAACAGCCACGACGTTTGTTGGTGATTGGCGGGGGGCCGATTGGCTGTGAGCTGGCGCAGAGTTTTGCTCGGCTAGGGTCGCAGGTGACATTGCTGGATATGGCGGAAAAAGTGATGCCGCGTGAAGATGAAGACGTGTCTACATTTGTTGCGAAAAAGCTAGAGTCTGACGGCATTGAGTTAAAACTTGCGCATAAAACAATTAAGTTTGTTTTCGATGGCGAAGCCCAAGAGCTACAGGCAGAGCATCAAGGTCAACGGGTTAATATTGCCTTTGATAAAGTGCTGGTGGCGGTTGGTCGCCGCGCCAATACCGAAGGTTTTGGGCTGGAAGAATTAAACATCAGTACCACCGCCCAGGGTACGCTGCAGGTCAATGAACACCTGCAAACCCGCTTCCCTAATATCTATGCCTGCGGAGACGTGGCGGGGCCTTATCAATTTACCCATACCGCCTCACATCAGGCTTGGTATGCGACGGTGAACGCGCTGTTTGGGCGGTTTAAAAAATATAAAGTGGATTATTCAGTGATTCCTTGGGCGACTTTTACTGACCCTGAAGTGGCGCGGGTTGGGCTTAATGAGGCTGATGCACTGCGGCAAAAGACGCCCTATGAAGTGACGCAATATGACATTGATGACTTGGATCGAGCCATTGTCGAGGGTGAAGCAGAGGGCTTTATTAAGGTACTGACGGTGCCAGGAAAGGACAAAATTTTGGGTGTCACCATCGTTGGTGCGCATGCGGCAGAGCTGATAGGTGAGTATATTCTTGCCATGAAACACGGTATTGGCCTTAATAAGATTCTTGGCACGATCCATATTTATCCGACCTTTAGTGAGGCCAATAAATATGTGGCGGGGAATTGGAAGCGTGCGCATAAGCCAGAAAAACTATTGGCCTATGCCGAGCGTCTTCATGGCTGGATGCGTGGCCGTTAGTCACCGCCTCCCCATGCAAAGGTCTCTAGGAGTATGGAATGAGTAGTATTGAAAATAATGTATCGGAACGTTATGCGAAGGGTGCGCAGCAGCGGGAAGAAGCGCTGTGTTGTCCGGTGGATTACGACCCTGGATTGTTAAAAATCTTGCCGCCCGAAATTATTGAACGTGATTATGGTTGCGGTGATCCGTCGCGCTATGTGCGCGCAGGGGATACGGTGCTGGACCTCGGTAGTGGCGGTGGTAAAATATGCTATATGGCTGCGCAACTGGTGGGTGATAAAGGAGCGGTTATTGGTGTTGATATGACCGATGAAATGTTGGCGTTAGCACGCCAATACCAGCCTGAAATGGCCGCCAAAATTGGCGCTGACTTGGTCGACTTCCGTAAAGGTTACATTCAAGATCTGGCGCTAGATGTTGCTGCTATGAATAATTATCTGGCAGCCAATCCTGTGGTCGATCATACCAGCCTACAGGCGCTGCAAAACTGGAAAAAACAGCAGCGTAGTGATCAGCCATTGGTGGCTAGTGAAACGGTTGATTTAGTGATCTCTAACTGTGTATTGAACCTAGTGGCCGAGGCCGATCGTACGCAGATGATTGCGGAAATATTTCGGGTGTTAAAGCCCGGTGGTCGAGTGGCGATTGCTGATATTGTTTGTGATGAACTGGTGCCTCAACATCTGAAGAATGACGACACGCTCTGGTCGGGCTGTATTTCCGGCGCTTTTCAGGAAAAAGGTTTTATTGATGCCTTTCTTGCCGCGGGTTTTGTCGCAGTAGCCTATGATAAGTGGGATGAGGCACCTTGGCAGGTGGTTGAAGGTATTGAGTTTCGCTCGGTTACGCTGATGGCGGTTAAGCCTGAAAAGACTGGCTTAGTGGATGCGGGGCATGCGGTTATTTATAAAGGACCCTATGCCGAAGTGCATGATGATCTTGGTAACTATTACCCGCGTGGTGAACGTATTGCGGTGTCTAAGCGTACCTTTCGATTGATCATTAATGGCCCATACCAAGCTGATTTTATTGCTATTGCGTCGACTGACCCTACGGGAAATGGTTGTTTTTGTTTGCCGGCCGGGACGTTACGTCCAGCCAGTGAAAGTAAAGGTGCGCAGCATGGTGGCGCAAATTCCGGCTGTTGTTAAATCCTTAGCCGCTGTTGCCAAGTTGATTCTGAAACGAGATCTAAGGTAGTACAGCTGTGATTTCTGCACTGAGAAATAATTTTTAATCGGAGAAACATTATAATGACACACCCCCCGAGATTTTTAGCAATTTGCGAACAGGCACGAACTCGTATTCAAGAAACGGATGTTGATACCGTCAAAGCGCGACTGGCGCGTGGAGATAATTTCCTGTTAATTGACACACGGGAAGATCGGGAGTGGAATAAAGGACATCTGCCCGGTGCAATTCATATGGGAAAAGGCGTGATTGAGCGAGATATTGAGGCGAAAGTGCCCGATCTTGATTGCGAGATGGTGTTGTACTGTGGCGGAGGTTATCGTTCCGCATTGGCGGCGGATAACCTGCAAAAGATGGGTTATACCAACGCCATTTCCATGGACGGTGGTTACCGTGGTTGGACGGTGGCGGGCTACGATGTTTTGGTTGATGAATAGTGTGCAAAGGTCTCCGTTAACTTTTTTCCTCTAGCGCCTGCAGACAACTAACACAATAATCGGCTTCTGGTTGAACCTGCAGGCGAGCAAAGAGAATGCTATCGTCACATTGTTCACAGTAGCCGTAATCTCCCGTTGCTATTTTGTCTAACGCGCGAGCTATGTTAAACAACTGTTGCTTGTGTGCCGTACTGCTAGCCTGAGCCATCGCCTGTTGCTGTAGGGCATCCATGCGTGATAACCGCCCCACCTTGCCTTGATCAAGCGCCACCGTTTCGGCCGCCGCATCATCAAGGTTAAGGCAATTTTGCAGTTGCTGCTGAGTCTGTGTCAGCAGCGTCTTAATTTGTTTTAGCTGTGGTGTTGTGAGTGCTGTCATATTCGAGCTCTGACGCGCGTTGGGCTTAACTACCAATGGCAAACGCTAGCAAAAAGGGCATGGTTAAAAAGGATAACAGGGTCGATGTTACCACAATGCCAGCCACCTCAGAGGGTTGACGTTCATAACGCAGCGCCAGCAGATAGTTGAGCACTGCGGCCGGCATGGTGGCTTGAATCAGCACCACGCCACGAATGATGCCCTCGAGTTCCATCACGGTGACCACCAGCAAACCAAGCAGAAAACCACAGCCTAGGCGCACGCTACTGTAAAACAGGCTACGTTGCCAAGCACCGCCTTTAAGGCTTGCCAGCGAAATTCCCAGAGTGACGAGCATGAGAGGAATTGCCATATCGCCCAGCATGCTAACGGTCTCTGATAGCCATCGAGGCATGCTGTTATCGGTCAAAATAAGCGTAAAACCAATAGCGGCGGCGTAGGGTAAAGGTTGTTTAAACAAATCTTTGATACGTGCCGACAGTCGTCCACGCTGTCCGTTAACAATGGCAATGCCAACGGTGACATGCAAAATGGCTTGGGCAATAAAATAACACAACGCCAGTGCCAGACCGTCATCGCCAAACGCCATAAAAGCTAACGGGATTCCCATGTTACCGCTGTTCACAAAAATCAGTGATGGCATATAGACCGACGGCGCGTGGCCGAGGATTTTTAGTAGTAGGTAGGTCAGCACTGCCATGGCAGTAATAATACTGAGGGCAATACCCATGACACTAAATAATACCGAGGGGGCAATGCTGATGTTACTGAGTCCAGAAACCACCAGACAGGGCATGCCGATAAACATTACGATGCGGGTGACAAAAGCGGTGTCGTAATTAACACCTAAGCGCGCCCAGATAAAGCCCACGGCAGCGCAGATAAACACGGGGGCAATAATGGTCAATAGCTCGGCTATCATAGCGGCGGTTAATTACTCGGCTTATGGTGTGTCAGGTAATAGTGAGTTGTTTTATCTGGAATTTTATCTTAGCTGGCTATCTTTGCTGGCACGGCGATTAAAACCGCTCGCCGCCGTTTGTTCTTTATCTCGCTCGGATTGGCAATTGACGCAAAAGTGCACGCCGGGAATAGCTTCTTGCCGTGCTTTTGGAATTTCAGCATCACAGTCTTCGCAATGGCTTAAGCTTTTGCCGCCGCTAAGCCGACTGCGGGCTAGACTGACAGCATCCTCCACACTCGCATCAATTTGATCTTGCACTGCCCCGTCACGGGACCAACCACCGGCCATTTTGTTTGTGCCTATTAAGAAATATCTTGTCGCCTGCTTCGTGCAAAGGCCCCAATGTGTATTATAACGTGAAAGTTTATCTGTTGCAGTGGCGCGGCTTTGGTTATTGTTTATTAAAAAATCAGCGCTTAAGTGGTTGAGGCTTCATCTGTACTGATGTGTTGCTGGCTGTTGTTGATATGCGGCGTAGACCTTTACAGTCGATAAATGTGACACTATTGTTACCAATACCTTAGCAATCACGATTTTTTGTCGACTACCCAAGCAGCCACTTAAATGGAGCGTAAGCATGACAGACTGCCACATTCACCCAGATACCCTGACCGCTATTCATGGTTATGAAGTGCCAGAGCAGCTGGGTTTTGGACGCTTACCAGGACCGATTATGTTCTGGGCGGAATATATAGATGGATTTTGGGGGGCAGGTAATTTGGAACCGACGCGTAATATTGAGCTATCGCCCAGCGCCAAGGTATTGCATTACGGGCAGGAAATATTTGAGGGCATGAAGGCCTACCGAGTGGGTCAAACCCATGCGAGCTTGTTTCGTCCAGAGCGTAATTGGCAGCGCTTCAATCAGTCGGCACGGCGTATGGCTATGCCAGAAATACCGCAAACGTTGTTTATGGAGGGCGTTTATCGGGTGGCGGCGTGGTGTGAAAAAATCATTCCCAGCACTTCGGGGCAATCTCTTTACCTGCGGCCCTTTATGTTTGCCACTGAGCCTAGTCTGGAGGTTACCGGCTCTGATCGTTTTGTTTTTATGGTGATTGCCAGCCCTTCGGAGGCAATTCAGCTAGAACCTATGAAGGTTCTTATTGAGCGGGAGTTTACCCGCGCCGGACTGGGTGGTACCGGTGGAGTGAAAACAGGTGGCAATTATGCCGCCAGTTTTGCTTCGCGTGCGCAGGCCAAATCGTTGGGATTCGACCAGTCTTTATGGTTAGACCCCAATGGGCGGCGTAACATTGAAGAGTTGTCGGTAATGAATTTTTTTGCCGTGGTGGATGGTAAATTGTTTACACCAACGCCAACGGGGTCACTGTTGGAGGGGGTGACGCGCTGCTCAATTATCGAATTAGCTAAGGAAATGGGGTTTGAGGTCAATCAAGCGGGGCTCGATATTGATGAATTGATTGAGAAAATTAAGACTGGGCGTTGTAGTGAGGCCTTTTGTTGTGGCACCGCGGCGATTGTTAACCCCATCTGCGAGCTGGGGGAGCATGATGGTACTCGTCACCCGCTGGCTAATGCCGAAGGCGAGGTAGCCGCTGCGCTCAAACAACGGCTGCTAGATATTCAGGAGCGCCGTGCTGAGGGGCCGACTGGGTGGGTGCATAAAATCCCCGCTGAATTTTATCCTCCGCAAACTTAGCCGGTTGTTGCGAAATGATCTACGTAGCCTTTGGTGCGGTGCTTTAATCAACACCAGCCTTGTTTCCTTATCGATGATTTTTTGGAACGATCACTGTGAGCAATAATCCATTCTGGGACTTTTCCCTGCAGCATTACGCCAGCGAATCAGTGCAGATTTTGTGCTTGCAGCTACAGGAGCAAGGTTGCGCTAATGTGAATCTAGTCCTCTTTAGTCAATGGTTAGCGTTGCGCGGGCGATGCTTTAACGCTGATCTAATGGCCGCGCACAGGGAGCTAAATGACTGGCATGAGCGGGTTGTTGTACCGTTGAGACGAGCGCGTAACGCTATAAAAAAGACCGACTGGCAAGCAACGCAGTCACTGTATGATGGCGTTAAAAGGTCAGAACTGGACGCCGAGCGAGTGGAGCAGGATATGCTCTTTTGTCACAAGGAGAAGTTCCCGCTTGCACCTGATCAGCCGCTATTACAGGACTTAGCGCGGTGCAATTTACAGGCGTATTTACAGACTTTGTCATTAACTACGGATCAAGTTGAGTTGTTTTCAGCGCAAATAGTTGCCGCAGTTTTTAAATAACGCCACTTTCAAATAACGTAACAAAGCTTTTAGGGCGCCTCTAGCTGTGGTTATGGCGAGTGTTCGTTGGGGTGGCCCGCCAGAGCATCAGCCCCAGTAAGGCAAACACAATAAAGGCAACCAAGGTCCAGCCGGGAATACTCAGCGATAGAAAGGTCCATGCGACTTTGGCGCAATCCCCAGTGCCGCGCATCATCACACTTAATACCTCAGTCCAAGGCAGTACATCTATCATGTAGTCCAGACTTGGACCACAGGCAGGCACTTCTTCCGGCGGTAAATTTTGCAACCATAATTGGCGGCTAGCAAAGCCGCCGCCAGCCATGCTGACAAGTATTATTAGCCCCGCATAAAGACGTTGGCCGATACGCTGCGGTCTATGTAAAGCGGAGAGTAAAAAGAGTAATGCCAACAGGTAAATTACCAAACGCTGCATCATACACAGCGGGCAGGGTTCCAACCCTTCAACATACTGTAGATAGAATGCCGCGCTAATCAAACCAATGCAGAGCATCAGGCCGATTAGGCTAATAACAGGAGGTTTTTTACACAGGGTTATCATTGTTTGAGGTCTTATTCGCAGTTTCTGTTAGTAAAATTATAGCTTTTTGTCAGGTAATTGAAACGTTAGAGGTAAAAGGAATACCCATCGGTGTCATTACGATGTGAGCAGGCGCGATTTAAGCTTCTTAAAGTGCATTATAACGGGCCAGAAACTCGTCAAAATCAATGCTGTCCGAAGCTTCCATGTCAGTTTGTGCCTGTAGGGAGTCCTGTGTTTGCTGGTTAAAGTTTGTTTGTATTTTCTCTGAACAGGCAGAGGCTTTAAAGTAGGCTTTGTGCTGTTGGGCCAGACTAAGGCTGAGTTCGGCAAAGGACTGCCCCTTTTGTAATTCAGTCAGTAATTGTGCCGAAGGAGTTAGGTTGGCATCATTAATTTTATGGCGTTGTGCGGCGACGGAAAGATTGTATATATTACCACTTTTTTTTCCGTGAGCTTGATCCAATAAATCCGCCGTGGCGGCTATTTTATCTAGCAGTTGGCGCCCCCACTCACGTAATGACAGGGTGCTATGGTTGCTGGTATGAAGTAATAAATTGTCAGCGCGGCCCTGATCGACTACCAGTGCTTTATTGCGAGCGTTGAGTTGTTCCTGTTCGGGGGCGCTGGGTGGGCTTTCCTCCAGCAAACAAAAGAGCAGGAATGCATCCATAAAACGGATTTGTTGTTCGTTAATACCGGTGGGCAGGAATGGGTTTATATCAAGATTGCGGACCTCAATGTACTCGACGCCTTTGGCCGCCAAAATATGCAGTGGTTTTTGACAGGATGGTGTGACTCGTTTGGGGCGAATATCACTGTAATATTCGTTTTCGATCTGCAGTACATTGGCGTTGAGTTGGCGATATTGTCCATTCACTTTGCCGCCGAGCTTTTGATAAGCGGGTAGCACGGTATTGATTGCTTGTCCCAGTCCTTCGACGTAACGTGCCAGCGAGTTGTAACAGACGTTGATACCTTGCTGGGCGTCGTTTTGATAGCCCAAATCACTCATTCGTAAACTGGTCGCCAAAGGACTATAAAATGTGTGCTCGTCCAGTTTGTCGAGTTGGTGTTTGTTATCGGCGGTCAGCGATTCCATAAAGGATGAGCACAGTGCCGGTGATGCACCAAATAAGTATAGGATCAGCCAGGAATAACGATGAAAATTCCTGATTAGGGCAAAGTACTGCTCAGTTTGAAAATCCTGATCCGATGTGGGTGCCTTTATCGCAGACTTGTACAGTGGCCAGAATGCGACGGGGAGCGAAAAGTTATAGTGCACCCCAGCAATGGCCTGCATGGTTTTTCCGTAGCGATTAGCAAGACCTATCCGATAAACATGTTTCAGCGTGCCACTATTGGAACGACCGTATTCGGCAATTGGAATGGAGTTCTCACCGTCGAGCATGCAGGGCATGCTGGCGGGCCAGATCAGCTCATCGCCAATATGTTGGTAGGCATAGCAATGAACTTCGTGTAGATAGTCAATGGCGGCTTGCGGAGATTCCAGCGCAGGGGTAATAAACTCCAGCAGTGCTTCAGAGTAGTCAGTGGTGATGCTAGGGTGAGTCAGTGCTGACCCCAACCCTTTAGGATGAGGGGTTTGGGCAAGTTTGCCAGTGGCGTTGGTGCGCAGGCCTTCTTTTTCAATACCACGGATAATATGTGGCAGCAGCGCCAGTATTGGCGCATCGTGCAGCAGGGATAAACGCTGTTGGAAGGTGTCGGTCAAACTATAAATCCTGAACAGTCATGGAAGGTGCCGATGATAATCAAAAGTTCGACACTCTTGAAGTGATTTTGTGCCAAGGGCTAAGGCCATTAGCTGCGGCTCGCCTTGCGAGCCGAACCTTTTGATTCACGCTGGTGCAAATTTGAATTAATAGGGGAGGCCTTTTAGTGTAAGGTCGGTGAGGCTTCGGTATTATCCTTGTTTAGCAGGTGTTGCTGAATATCGTCTTGAGTGACTTCATATCCTGTGTTGCAGAACTCACAATGTACGCTGATTTGTGGTTGTTCGGTAAATATTTCTTCGAGTTCATCCTTTTCCATCGATGCGACGGCATCCAGCATACGGTAGGCCGAGCAGGTGCATTTGAATGCTATCTTGCTGGCAGGAAAGACGCGAATAGTTTCTTCGTGGTAGAGCCGACGCAGGATCTCTTCGTTGGCTAACGATTGCAACTCTTCATCTTTGAGGGTATCGCTGAGCTGACAAATGCGGCTCCAGCCATCGGTGTCTTCAATGCTACCTTGAGTATCGGGTAATACTTGAATTAACAGGCCGGCACTACAACTGCCAGGCAGTGCCGATAGCCAAATGCGAGTTTTCAGCTGCTCTGATTTCTCGAAATAATCCTCCAGACATGCTGCCAACGTATCGTTTTCCAGTGCAATAATACCTTGATAACGTTGCCCTTTGTCTGGCGTAATAGTGATGACCATGCGGGCCTCACCCACTAAGGTACGGAGGTCGCTATTGTTTGGCTCCTGCTCTCCTTCCCAGCGAGCAATGCTGCGAATCTCCTGATTATGACGGCATTCGGCCATCATCATGCTCAGTAAGCCGTTGCCCTGAATTTGTAATGTTAAAGAGCCTTCAAATTTGATGGTTGTGCTGAGCAAACTGGCCGCAGCCATAAATTCACCGAGCATGGTTTGTATGGCGGGGGGGTAATTATGCTTTGCTGTGGCTTCGAGAAAACTATCATTCATCTTTACCAGCAGACCGCGTGCGCCAAGTTGTTCAAATATAAAGCGTTGGATTTGGTCTTTGCTGTTCATGTAAATTAAATGCCTTGAATGAGGTTTAGATTTGTTGGTGTTGTACTTGCAGGCACGGTGTGCCGATCGTAAAGAATTATAGCGTGACTGGCCGGGTGAATGCGAGTTTCTGCGAGTTAGTGTAAGCCCAAACTTGCGATGCTTATACGGACCTTTATTCTGGGTCGTTGATGTTTTTGAAACGGACAATTTGGCGGCGCTGCTTTTTATTGGGACGATTCTCTGGTGCAGCGATGGCGGCGCGTTGCAATTTACGCTGTTCTGCATTCATGGTGCGTTTAGCGATACTGTCAGGTGTTTCCTCATAAAGTTGGCTTGCCACCTCTGCGCCTCGGCGTTGATCGCTGAGTGCTTTTACCACCACCGTTTTTTCATCCCAGCCTTGACGAATAATGAGAACGGCCTCTAACTCAACCGTTCGACTGGGTTTTGAGCGGGCATTGTTATAGTGAACCTTGCCGCCTTCAATCGCCTGCTTTGCCAGTGCGCGGGTTTTGAAAAACCGTGCGGCCCAAAGCCATTTATCAAAGCGAACCGTAGCATTAGACATGGTTTTTATGATTGCCTGGCAGGATGTCGGTGAAACTCTTGAGTGTTTGAAACTCGTTGTTTTCTTGGGCTGGCTGCTGGCTGTCAGGTTGGCTGATGGTCAGCAGGTGGGCGATGCCAAAATCCCGTGCTGAGCGCAGCACCGGCAAACTATCGTCAATTAGCAGGGTGCTTTCAAGCTGGAAAGACTCCTGTTGCTGTAGGTCTACCCAAAAACCATGTTCTTCCTTTGGGCAGCAAAAATCATGGGAGCAAAAAATGGCATCCACATGGTTATTGAGCCCCGTTTTTTTAAGTTTGAGGTTGAGACTGTTACGGTGTGCATTGGTGACAATAACACGGCGTTTGTTGTGTACCTTAAGTTGTTGTAAAAACTCTGTAACCTGCGGGCGATAGGCAATTTTGTGGCTGACATCGATTTTCAGTGCGGCGATATCCATTTGTAAATCTGCTGACCAAAAGTCTAGACAGTAAAAGTTTAGTGTACCCTGCTGGGCTTTGACTCGGGCCAAAATCTCTTGGTAGGCCTCTTCCTGTGACAGGTTGTTTTTTTCAGCGAATTTTTTGGGGACGTAGGTAAGCCAGAAATAGGTATCAAAGTGTAGATCCAACAGTGTGCCATCCATATCAAGCAACACCGTATCAATTTTGTTCCAGTTCAGCATAGTGTCGTCGTGCGTTAGTTCTTGGCGCGCAAGTAATTCACAATGCCAACCATACTGATCAGTAACCAGAAAAACTCAATGGCAAAGGCAGATAAATTGAACTCGAAAAACAGGGATACTAGAATCAACGCCGCGCCAATGGCGTTCATTAGTGAGTAACTGATTTGATTACTGCTGATTTTGTTGAGCTGTAATAACAGGTAGGCGGCCAGTAGTAAGAATACACCCACGTTACCTACAAAATCGTACCAAGTGTAGCCCATTGTTACGCCTTATTAGATTCATTAAAAGAGCGTTCAGTCTAGCAAGCCTGATGCACAATGACTATGTCAGAGGCCTTCAAGGGGTGAGCAAAACTGTTCTTTAGTATTGTTGCCATATCTCTTTAAGTGGCTTGCGGGAGGAGGGCTTTTCATCGTCTTGGATAGCCTCTGGCAGGCTGTCTGGCGTATCAAGTACGCCCAGTGCAAAGCCACATATTACTTCATGGCTATCGGCATCAATATTGAGCGCGGTATAGATTTCATCGTATTTGATACCTGCCATGGCGTGGCTAAAAAGCCCAAACAAATTTGCCTGTAGTGACATGGCCATCCATGCGGAGCCGCAATCAAAATTGGCACTGGGATTGGTTTTATCATTGCGAGCAAAGCACCGTTTGGCAACGATAAACCCTAGTAGACTGGCATTTTTAGCCCATACTTGATTAGCACCCACAAGCAGTTTTAGGAAACGCTCAAAATGGGTGTTTTGCGCTTCAGCCGTTGCGGTAATAAATTGCCAGGGTTGTTCGTTAAAACAGGAGGGGCTCCAGCGTGCCGCATCGAAGATAGCCTCTAGTGCGACGCTTGGGATGGTTGCTTTTTTAAAGGCGCGTGGTGACCAGCGTTCTGAAAATAATTTATTGGTAATAGGCTCAGGGTTACGGTTACTAAAATCGGGCACGTAATGAGATTTGAAGCGCATAGCTAACCTCTTGATGGTATTGGTAATTTGTTGATTATGGCGAGCTCTTTAATAGTAACGCAAAGCATTACGCACGCGACATTATTTGTTAACATTACTCGATACAGCTGCAGGATGTAGCGCCTAAGCCTATAGCCTAAGTTATAGAATCCCCTGATTAAGGTTAAAACAGTGAGTAAAATTTTAAGGAACCTGACCTTCTGGGTTGTTGCGCTGGCGATTGCTGGTTATGGATTGGCAGCATTGATCGGTGATAAGGCATGGCTGGATGCGGCGCCAGGATCCGCAGACAGCTCGATATTTTACCAGCTCGTCGTGTTCATTAAAGTCTGGTTTATCAAGTTACTGCGCCTGCTCGTGGCGCCAGTAGTGTTCATTTCCCTTATCGCTGGGCTAGCAAATATTCGCAAGGCCACCGACCTGCACCGCATGGGCTTGAGCACGCTGGGGTATTATCTATTGACCACTGCGATTGCCGCGAGCATTGGGCTGGTGGTGGTGTTGTATATCCACCCTTGGCAGGGTGGTGCGGTGATTGCTGATAGCGAACTTAGCTCGCTGGTGACTGATTCTGCCGCGCCATTACGTTTCATTGATGCACAGAACAGCTCGTTGATGGCGATTGCGGGGCAGCTTCTGGAGCGTGCACTGGTGAATCCAGTGACGGCTTTTATGGAGCTTAATGTGTTAGCGATTGTCTGCAATGCGCTGCTGATTGGTCTATTGCTGGTGTGGTTAGTGCCGCAACGGAACCCGGTATTTAAAGGTATTGAGGTGGTAAGCCATGGGCTATATAAGCTGCTAGGCTGGATTATTTGGCTGATGCCGGTGGGGGTGTTTGCCATTATGTTTGATTTTTCGCTGCGCATGGATGGTGGCGGTATGGTCGACCAGTTACTGTGGTTTGCCTTGGTCGTGCTGGGGGCCACATTGGTTCATGGCTTGATTGTATTGCCACTAATCGCCTGGTTATTTTGTGGTGTGCCGCCCTGGCAGCTATTGCGTAAGGCCGCAGCACCGATGCTGTTGGCTTTTAGCACTTCCTCGAGTACGGCGACATTGCCGGTGACCCTGAAAACCTGTCAGGATGATCTTCAGGTGTCGCCTCCTGTGGCTGGGTTTGTGCTACCGCTGGGTGCCACCATGAATATGGATGGCACAGCATTGTTTGAGGGGGTTGCCGCTGTGTTTCTGGCATACCTTTTTGGGATTGAGCTTAGCACCACAGCAATGGTGGCGGTATTTGTGATGGCGATGGTGTCATCTATTGGCGCGCCCGGCATGCCCTCTGGTTCTATGTCGGGGATGCAAATGGTTTTGTTGGCAGTGGGTATTCCATTAGAGGCCATTGCTATTTTATTGTTGGTTGAGCGTCCGTTAGACACCTTCCGTACCGCGGTTAATGTGCAGGGTGATATGGTTGGTGCGTTGGTGGTGCAGCGCGTGTTAGTACGCGATAAGTAAGCGCGGATATAAAGCGACAGCCATCAGGCACTTTTAGTTAACGTATTACAGGGAGTTTTTGATATGAGCCGCTCATCAGGGTTATTGCTGTTAGTAGCTATTGCCACTGTTATTGGTGTGTTGACGCTGGGGCCCATCGCACAGGATCTTGACTATCATCAGTTCGCTGACCGCCGCCAATTCTGGGTGATTCCCAATAGTTTGGATGTGCTGACCAACTTGCCCTTTGTTGTGATTGGTATTTTGGGTTTACAGCGTTGCGCATGGCATCGTGACAACCGTTTATTTTGGCCATTTTTAACTATTTTTATCGGCATCTTCGCCACCGCTTACGGTTCAGCCTATTATCACTGGGCACCGAGTAATGAGAGTTTGATTTGGGATCGCTTACCCATGACCATCGCTTTTATGGGGGTGTTCTGTATGGTATTGGCCGATCGTATTGATGTGCGTTGGTTGCAGGCCTTGCTGCCCCTTCTGTTAGTTGGCGCGGGCAGTGTGTGGTACTGGGCTTGGACGGAAGTAAACGGTGCGGGTGATCTCAGGCCTTACGTACTGGTACAGTTTTTACCCCTGTTACTGGTGCCCTTGATTTTGATATTATATGCCGCACCGCGCCGGGACTTGTTTTGTTACATTGGTCTATTCTGTAGTTATGTTTTGGCTAAACTACTGGAGTATTTTGATGGCGCAGTGTTTGAGTTAAGCGGCCTTGTGAGTGGTCATTCCTTGAAGCATTTAGCGGCGGCATTAGCGGCATTTTTTTTATACCGTTTGTGGGTCAAGCATACGCAGGAATGGATCGATTGAATGTGTCGGACCTTATTTTAAAAATAACAGTTTGGAACGAATAATGATGACAGCGCGATTGATAAAGAGGCTAATAAAATTACTGGGTATTTGTTTTGCGATAACCCTGAGCCCCAGCGTTATTGCCGACCACCCGGAGGTATATATTATTTCTCCAGCCCATGGTGAGGTGGTGAGTAATCCAGTACCGGTGCTTTTTGGCTTGCGTGGTATGGGGGTTGCGCCTGCTGGCGTTGATAGAGATAAAACGGGGCACCATCACCTGTTGATTGATGTGCAACAGTTACCAGCCTTAGATAAGCCTATACCTGCCGATGGCCATCACCGCCATTTTGGTGGTGGACAAACAGAAGTTGTACTGCAGCTAACGCCGGGTGAGCATACCCTACAGCTATTGTTAGGCGACAAATATCATATACCCCATAGTGCGCCGCTGATCTCTGAAAAGATCACTATTTTGGTAGAGTGAAGCCTCAACTTATCATCAAAATCATTTAGGTAGAATCTTGTCACGTTACCGGCCGCCGCGCCAACCGATGTTAAAACATATTACTCCCGAGGGGCGGCAGCGCTTACAGGACGAGTTTGATCAGCTCTGGCACACCAAGCGTCCGGCGGTGACCCAAGCCGTTTCTGAGGCCGCTGCGCAAGGTGATCGCTCCGAAAATGCAGAGTATATTTACGGCAAAAAACAACTGCGTGAAATTGATAGCCGTCTGCGGTTTTTAACCAAGCGTTTGGAAAATGTGGTGGTTGTGGATCGTTTACCGGCCGACCTTGAACGTATTTTTTTTGGTGCTTGGGTAACGCTAGCCGATGAAGATAACAACAGCCATGACTACCGTCTGGTTGGCCCCGATGAATTTGATATGCAGCCCGCTTACATCAGTATGGATTCACCCACAGCAAAGGCATTGCTGAAGAAGCAGGTAGGTGACGAGATAGAGGTGCAGGCTCCGAGTGGTGTGGTGTGTTACCAAGTCATTGCCGTGCGTTATGAGGCCCTGGCTTAGGGAGCTAGCTTATGGTGGTGTTGTTATCAGTTGTGCTTCTTATTAGTTCTTTAAGGCTTTGCCCAGAAAAGCTATCGTCTAGTATGTTATCGAATTTTTCAAATACCGCCGCCACGGTACTATCGGGTTTTAATATCGCTGAGTTGAGGTGTTGTTCTTCATTGGTGTGGCGAATGGCGCGTAAGACATCAGCGACAGCTATCTCCTCAAGTGGTTGAGCGGGTAGATAACAGGGCACTTTATGATTGGTTTGGCTGATCAGCTGTTGATTTTCAAGCGTTGATAAAATGCCTTCGATGATACCCGAGGGGATATTGAGCTGGTTGGCTAGCTGTTTGCCGGTTAGCGCATTTTTATCGTCATAAAAATTGCGGGCAACGTGCAGCATGATGGTCAGTGCTAGCCGTTCTTTCATGTGATTGCTAAGGTTAAGTTCGCGACGTGGCGAGGTGAGGTAATCTGGGTTTTGAATATAGAAGGCAATATTTCCGCCCACTAATAAAATCAGCCAGCCTAGATAGAGCCAAATTAAAAAGAAAATCAGCGTCGCAAAAGCAGAGTAAATAGCCACATAGTTGGATGATGAAATAACCACGGTGGCGAACACATGCCCAGCCGATTCCCACAGCACCCCAGCTATTAGTGCGCCACCCAGTGCCGGTAACAACTTTACTTTGGTATTGGGGATAAAAATATAAATAAAGGTGAAGGCGGCGATGATCAGTAAATAGGGCGCTAGTCGTGTCATGATTGCAATTAAACTACCGAACACGGGAAAATCATCCAGCCATGTGACAAGGCTGCTATTTAAGAGTGTGCTGGAAATGCCAAGGGCAGTAAATACTAATACCGGCCCGATCATTATTACCGACAGGTAATCGCTGAAACGCTGATGCAGAGGGCGTACCTGTGTGACTCGCCAAGTGTAATTAAAGGCCCCTTCAATTTTCTGCATTAACGATACTACCGTATAAAACAGCAGTGCGAGACCGATTGCGCCGAGCACGCCAACCTTCATATTCTCCACAAAACCGATGATGTTGGTGGTGATTTCTACTCCCTGCTCGCCCAGTGGTGTCAGCAGGTTAAGTAACAATGGCTGGATTTGGTTATGCACCCCAAAGGCCTTGAGGACTGAAAAGCTCACCGCCAACAGTGGCACCAAGGATAGCAGGGTGGTGTAGACAAGGCTCATGGCGCGCAGGGTGAGTTGTCCGTCCTGTAGGTCGCGTAGTACAGCAAATAACACCCGCGCCGTTTTGATTAGGCGTGCTTTCCAGTTAGCAACCGTTGAGAGGTCTGTTGACCAGATCGACTCGGTAAGCCGGGCGCTGAGTTTCCGTCGCTGTGATTGCATGGAGGCCCTCATTTCCCTGAGTGTGCTTTGTAGGTCTTTTTTAGATAACGGCTGCCGGTTATGCGGTAGCCGTTTAAAAACAATAGAGTTTTAAACTGGTTTTGGCAAGCGGCACCTTGAATGTTGCTTGCCTCAGGGTGAGCGAGGTGGTGACAACATCGGGTGCTATTTTTGTAGATAGCCCATGTGTTTTTCGACGATTTGCAACAACGGTTTAAAGACCTTTGGCGTGCCGCAAATAACGTGGCCAGATTTTAGAAAATCGTTGCCACCCTTAAAGTCGCTGACGCGTCCACCGGCTTCGGTGACCAATAATGTGCCCGCAGCGATATCCCATTCTTTAAGATTCATTTCCCAGAAGCCATCAAAACGACCCGCCGCGACGTAAGCTAAGTCCAGTGCCGCAGAACCAGCGCGGCGAATACCAGCTGTTTTTCCAGCAACTTCTTTTAGACAGGCCAAGAAGGCATCGACATTTTCAAAGGCAAAGCCATTAAAAGGTATGCCGGTGCCGATTAGTGCACCGTCCATGCTTTTCTTATCGGTAACGCGAATACGCTTGCCATTCAGCTGCGCACCATCACCACGGCTAGCGGTAAATTCTTCGCGTTTAATGGGATCGTAAATCACCGCGTGTTGCACGCGGCCTTTGAATTTGCAGGCTACGGAAATACAGTAATGAGGAATGCCGTGAATAAAGTTGGTGGTGCCGTCGAGCGGGTCGATAATCCACTGATAATCTGAGTCGTTACTGCCATCACCACCTTCTTCCCCGCCTTCTTCCCCAAGAATGGCGTGGTCAGGATAGGCTTTGCGCAGATGAGAGATAATCTCCTTTTCACAGGCTTTGTCGATTTCTGTCACGTAATCGTTGCGGCCTTTCTCCTCAATGGTTAGAGGGTTGGCACGGTCAACGGCGTCAATAATAATTTCGCCGGCTTTACGCACAGCGCGTACAGCAATGTTAAGCATGGGTTGCATGATCAGAAACCTGGACTGTTAAGGAGCAAAGAGTGAGAAATTTATCTGGCGGGGATTTTAACAGGGATGAGGGCCATACACTAGCAAGTCACTAGTAAATGCTGGTTTACCCTTTGCTTTAGAGCTCTTTTAAAAACAGAGAGGGTTAACCTATGGGTGGTGTTTGTGGGCTGAGACCTCTAACTGTTTAAAGTTAACACGACCACGAATTCGTTGCGGAGGTTGATCGGGGGAATAGAAATAACTTCTGGGTAGCTCGCCCTGCCACGTGCTGTCTACTTCGTAACGTAATTTCTCAACAAAGGGGTCGGCAAAGATCCAAGATTCGGCATCGCCCAAACCATTTTTCTGTAACAGTGCTTGGGTTTGTTCGGCGAAACCTTTGCCGTCGGTAGAAATTAGCACCAATGAAATTTGCGGATGTTTAGCAAAATAGGCCGCCATTTCAGGCAGCTCTTCTCGACAGGGTGGACAGTCGATAGACCACAGCGCGACAAAAAAAGGGCGGTCTTGGTGGGCGGCCAGAATGTCTGCATAACTGCCCTGCACAAAGGGGCGAGGCGGTGCGGCCAGACAGAGGGACGAAAGGAGTAAAGACGCCGTGGTTAGCAGTAGAGTAAATAGGGATGAATGCGGCTTATTTTTCATCGAAAAGCGCTCCTTCAATGGGTATCACACGATAGCCCTCTGCGCGGGTATGCCAGGAAAGGAACACCTGCGTGCCATTGTTTATTAGCAGAGGATGGTCAGAGGCGTTGCGGGTGGATGCGATGGTTTTGGGTAGTCCCCACTGCTTGCCGCCATCGTTGGATTGCTGCACCAGAATTTGTGTTTTTTCGCCATCAAACTCTTGCCAACTTAAATAGACCCTGTTGCTAACTGCGATGACGGCGGGGTGCGCGGCGTGTTTGTTATAGTCGCCGACACTGATGGGCGGTGAATAGCGTTGACCGGCATCCTTTGAATAGGCATAGAATAAACCTCGGCCATGATCGCCATCATTAAACCAAATGGCATGGTAGCGTCCCTGCGCGGAGATTGATAAGGCGGGGCCATGGTGAGGGCAGGCTTCAATCTGCCAATTTTCATGGCTCACGCGTACCGGCGTAAGTGGTTGATCAGCCGAGCTAAAACGCACTATGGCGTGGTCGCGAATATTGTCGCCGTAGATATGTCGCCACAGCAATACGGGTAGACCGTCAGGAGTAATGTCCAAGGCAATACGGCAGCATTCACAACTGTTATCGGCTATTTTTATATTGGTTTTGAATACCGCTGAGCCGGGGTCGGCGTAACTGTAATAAAGCGCTGCGCCAAAATATTCCTGCCCTTGCTGCGCGGCAATTTCTCGGTCACGTTTATCTATCCAAGCAATATAAACGCGGCCCTCGGTGCTCACGCCCAAGGATTCAAAGCGGTGACCGATGGAGTCATGGTTATCGTTGACGGTAACAGGCGTGATAAAGGATTGCCCACCGTCATCTGAGCGACTATAACGGACATCACCGCTAAAACGTTTTGCCAGCGCTTTGGTCCAGGAAATATGCAGGCGGCCCTGACCATCTACTTTTATCTTGGGTCGGTTTTCGGCTCTGGCGGAAATCATTTCTGGGGTTTTGTTGGCGGCCACCGGTGTTGAAAAATTGCTGCCTTCATCGTCGGAATAATTAACGTAAACATGCCCGCCCAACGCCCATGCTACCCACAGCCGTCCGGTATCAGTAAAGGTTGCACTGGGTGCTTGGCCGCAATCTAATGAGGGTAGTGATTGAGCTGAATCACATTCGGTGGCTGGCGAACTGTGCTGATGATGTGGCTCGCCAGTTAACATCGTCTTTTCTGCCGCGGCACTGTTTTTGGCCACGGCGCTCTTTCCAGCTACGGCGCTGCTAGTAGCCGCAGCGCAAAACAAGGCAACTAGCAGTAAAGATAAGCATTGTTTTAGAGGATATGTCATACCGATCCGTTGAGTTAAATTTACGCTTAAAAGGTGTAATCCACACCGAGATAGAATGTGCGTTGTTGCCCCGGCGCAAATTCAAACTTTTCTGGGCCAAAACCTGCCGGAGAATAGGATGCTGCGGTGGCATAACGCTCATCGCTGAGGTTGGTTATGCGGCCGTAGATTTGTAATGAATCTGCGAGCGGATAGTTGATGCGTAAATTCAGTAAATCATGGTCATCATAGCGGTGGCTGTTGCCTTGATCCATCCAATAACTGCCAAGACTGACCCACTCAAGCTCGGCGCGGCCACCGTTAAGAATCGCTGGGTGGTAATTTAGACGGGTGTTAATAATCTGCCGTGGTGCCGATTCCATTTCATTACCACTGAAATTAGTGGTGGTATTTGGCTGCCAATTTTCATAGGTGTGTTTTGCATAGGCGTAGGAAATACCTAGCTCAAGCTCGCTGGTTAGGGCTATTTCGGCACCAAGCTCAATGCCTCGGTGCAGTGTTTCTCCGGCGTTCATGGTGGTACGTGAGCCATCGGCTTCTCTGAAGGTAAGAATGTCATCATCCTTGCTCATGTAATAAAGCGAGGCTTCATAATTGATGTTGCCTGCCTTGCCGCGTAGGCCAACTTCATAGCTGTCTACTTTAATCGCATCCAGATCAACGGTGTTGCTCGATTTTCCCTGTCGGAATAACTGGCTTGCCGAGGGGACTCGAAAGCCATGGCGGTAAGAGGCAAAACCATTGAGTGTCGGCGAGAACGCATAGGTTGCGCCTAATTTTGGGCTTAAGTGATCGAAATCGACGCGGGTGTCGGCAGGACGACGGTGATTGCCAATGGCGACGACACTCAGGTTATTGTCGTAGTTATAGGTCATGTGATCGTATCTTAACCCAGCGTTTAGGCGCAGCTTCTCAGTTGGAGAGGCTTCTAGATGAAAATAGGGGGAGACGCCAAAGAAGGCCGCATCATAGTCATATAGCAGCTCATTTTGCGTGAAGCGGGTATAAATATTACCCTCTTTGGTTGCCGTGATACGGTGTTCTAGCCGACTGCCCGGGCTGTAGTCTAGATCTGTGCCGACAATAATACGGGTTTTGTAAGGGGCGATGTCTTTGCGGTATTTCAGTAATAAACCCAGCGAGTCGTTCTCGGTTTCATAGATCGTTGGATCATAGCTAAGCGCCCAATTGGGTAGCAATTCCATGCTATTACGCCGCACATAGGGGGTGATGCTGAGTAGTGTGTTGGCGCTTTCCTGTTCATAGGCCGTAGAGAGTCGAAAGGCTTCAACATTGCGCAAGGAAATAGGCGTGTAGTTTAATGTTGGGTTATTGCGATAATCGGCCTTTAATAATCGTGATGAGCCAGCGGTCTGCTGATCTATTTTTGATGTTGAAAATACCGTTTTCAGATTGGCGCCATTATTCAAATAGCGATCCCAGCGTAATGTGCCGCTGTAACGATCATATTCAGTCGCCTCGCGCCAACCATCGGTGTGGGTGATGTTAAGGTCAGCGCGCACGCCATCGCTCTCGCTGCTATTGCCGCCGCTGAGCAGTAGCCGCTGCCAGCCATCACCGCCCGCCTCTGCGGCCAAACTGACTTCCGGTTCTAAGGGCGGGGGATTGGTCATGACATTAATCACCGCGCCAATGGCATCACTACCAAAAAGGGCGGTGCCGGGTCCCTTTGATACCTCAATGCCAGCAGATTGCGGGATATTAACTTCATACAGTGCATTGTGGTTAAAGAAACCGGTGGAGCGTGTGGGAATACCATCTTCCAGATAGAGATACAGGGCTTTGGTGGTAATGGGCTGGCGAATAGCCGTCATGTGCCCTTCGCCGCCGGTGACGTTGACATGGACGCCGGGCATCCGTCTCATCACTTCACTAGGGTGAGCGGGTTTTACCGCCTGCACATCAGCAGCGGGCACATTGCTTACCGTACTGGGCGTTTCAGATTTAAGCACCGCCTCGCGGGTACCGGTAACGGTAATTTCAGCGCGTGCTTTGTTGGTAATGTCGACATCTGCTGCCATCACCGGTATCGATAGACACAGGCTAAGCGCGGTCATTGTGACAGGCCAATGTAAATCTTTTATGCGCATTTGATACATTCCAAATTGTAAAAATTGATTGTTATCTGCTCGTGTTGACTAAGCGGATTAACGTAATTCATAGGCCATCGGAAAAGCCACCGTCATAGGCAGCTTCTGCTGCTTGGGGATGTCCGGCAGGGGTAAGGCGTTACGAATAGTTTTTTCTGCCGCATGGCGCAGTAATTTATGTCCGCCCTTAACCGCTAGCGTTATTATTTTGTTTTTGCCTAGTAGTACAAATGAAACGTCAACAGTGCCTTCAATGCCGCGCTTACGTGCCGCCCTTGGATAGAACTTGTGCGCTGCAATATGGCTTAATAAAACAGCGCGGTAATCCTTCGGCTCGGATAGTGAATGCTGCTGTTTGTCTGCTGTCGGTAGTTGAGCCGTTGGCGGATTAAAGGGTTGCAACGCCGTCGTTACTGGCTCTAGTGCTGGCTCTGGCTCTGGCTCAGGCTCAGGCTCAGGCTCAGGCTCAGGCTCAGGCTCAGGCTCA
>Ga0233427_10000609_pt1 | contig 44319 bp, 44 predicted proteins | sample SI_118_April2016_5_FD_179885 | JGI IMG/M metagenome (GOLD analysis project Ga0233427, IMG submission 179885) | Seawater microbial communities from Saanich Inlet, British Columbia, Canada - SI_118_April2016_100_MG | ecosystem: Environmental > Aquatic > Marine > Inlet | place: Canada: British...
TAAAAAACATTTCAAGATTTATTTTTGAAAAATTATTTTTATGATACCTGTAAAATAACAATGGTTCATTTGTGGCATGGCCATTAAATTTTCTTGACATTCTCATGACTAAGTCAAAGTCACCTATTATATTAAAATCTTTATTAAACAAACCGACTTTATCAAAAATTTCTTTTTTAATAATCAGACCACTAATGGATATAAAATAATCTTTTGCTAAATAATTATAAATTTTTCCATTTGGAAGCTCTAATTTTCTAAATATTTTTAACTTGTTGCTTTTTTCATAAAAAGTATATCTGTTACAATAAAAAAAATCTTTATCATCATCATTAAAGAGTGATGCTCGGCTAGATAAATAATTTTCATCCCACCAATCATCTACATCTAAAAATGCAATTATATTACCTGATGCATTTACTAAAGCTTTATTTCTAGCTTGATATAAAGATAACTTATTATTTGAATAAAAATATTTTATTCTTCTATCTTCAAAGCCTAAAATAATTTCTTTGCTTCTATCATTAGAAAAATTATCATAAAAAATAATTTCAAAATTTTCATATTTTTGATTAAGAATACTATCAATACATTTGCTCAAGTATTCCTGACCATTATGGCAATTAACAATTACACTAACTTTTTTATTCATTTTTTTTATAATAACTAATAGTTTTTTTTAGTCCTAAATCAATTTTAACTTTAGGCATCCAATTAAGAATTTTTTTTGCTTTAGTAATACTAGGATAAAGGTTTTTAATTTCATCATTTCTAAACTTAATTTTACCAAATTGAGGTTTGCCAGACCCTATAATTTTACAAATTTTTAAAATAATATCTTTTATCATTATAGGTTTCCCAGACCCCAAATTTATTATTTGGCCATTAGTTTTTTTATTTTTTAATGATTTAATAATACCATTCACCACATCATCAACATAAACGAAGTCTCTAAATTGTGTGCCTAATGAACAGTCAAACTCTTTTGATTTTAACGCATTATCTATGACTATAGGAATAACTCTATTCCTATCTTGATATGGTCCATATACTAAATATAGCCTTAAAACTGACACTGGAAAATAATGTCTTTTATATAAAGATAATAAATAATTGGTACTCATTAACTTTGCTTTTCCATATATTGAAAATATTTTTTTATTATCTAAATTTTCTTTTTGAGGAGATAAATTCTTACCGTATTCAATAGACGAACCGATTTGAATAAATTTTTTAATTTTCTTTTTTAGAAAAATTTCAGAAATATTTTTGCATCCATTAAAATGAGAATATAGAGTTTTTTTCTTCTTTGAATGATCTACATATCCAGCTAAATTAACAACATAGTCATAATCTTTTGATAAGCTTTTTATCAAATCTTTTTTTTTTGTGATATCAATTTTTAGATATTTTACTTTTTTTAATTTTCTTTCATTTGAGGGAGATTTAGTTGAAATGCTATCTACTAACCAATTAAGGCTCACACATTTTTTGGCCAAATGATAACCAATAAATCCTGTACCACCAGTTATTAGAATTCTATTTTTTTTCAAAATAGTCTTTATCTTTAATTTTCTTTTCTAAAATTTCCTTATCTCTAAGCGTATCCATGCACTGCCAAAAGCCATCATGTTTAAAAGCTGTCAATTGTCCTTTACTGGCAATTTTTTCAAGTGGGCTTCTCTCAAGATAAGTTTTATCATTTTTTATATATCTAAAAATCTTAGGTTCAATGACAAAAAAACCACCATTAATCCAACCTTCATCTAAACTTGATTTTTCTTTAAAATATCTAACCTTATTGTTTGTTATTTTGATGGCACCAAAACGTGCTGGTGGTCTTACAGCGGTTAAAGTCACTAGTTTTTTTTTTTGTTTATGAAATTTTACTAATTTTTTTATGTTCACATTGCTTAATCCATCTCCATATGTCATCAAAAATGTTTCATTTCCCAAGTATTTAGATAATCTTTTTAATCTACCTCCTGTCATAGTATTTAATCCGGTATCAATTAAGTTTATTTTACAATTTTTAATTTTTTTTTTATTGAAATAATTTTTAATCACATTTGATTTGTATCCAGTGGCTATATAAAAATCATTAAAGTTATATTTCCTGTAATGGTTTATAAGGTGAATTAATATTGGAACTTTATTAATTGGTATCATGGGTTTTGGGATAGTTTTGGTATATTCTGAAATACGAGTTCCAAAACCCCCAGCTAAAATTACAACTTTCATTTATTTTTTTTCAAAATATTTAATTTGATTAATTGAAAAATTATAAATATTTTTATTTTCATATGAACATTTATACCAATTTGTAACTAATTTAATTACCTCTTTAAATTTTAATTTATTTTTCCATTTGAGGGATTTTAAAGATTTATTACTATTTAGCTTTAACAGTGTTGACTCGTGATATGTTCGTTTGCTGAGCTCCCATTCTAGTATTTTCCAATTTTTCTTAATTTCTCTCACAACATCTAAAACTTTAAAGTTACTATTTTTAGGTGGTCCAAAGTTAAAAGCTTGACCATTTAATCTTTTATCTTTTTTCAATTTGGTGGCTAAAGTTAAATATCCGTTAAGCACATCTAATACATGTTGCCAGGGCCTGGTAGAATTTTGATTTCTAAGTTTAACTTTTCTATTTTTAAAAATTGATCTCATTAAATCAGGAATTAATCTATCATTAGACCAATCTCCGCCTCCTATAACATTTCCCGCTCTACAAACAGCAATTCTTAGTTTTCTATTATTTTTTAAAAAAGATTTAAAATATGAATTTATAACAAATTCTGCGGTGCCTTTAGAAGCACTATAAGGATCATCTCCACCTAAAATATCATCTTCAACATATCCTCTTTTAATTTCAAAGTTTCTATAACTTTTATCGCTCGTTATCATTATAGAAACACATTTAAAATTAGACAACCTTAATACTTCAAGTAGATTCAATGTACCATTGAAATTGGTTTCAAAATTATAAAGAGGTTTTTTATATGAAGCACCAACTAATGATTGAGCTGCAAAATGAAATATAAAATCTGGTTTAATTTTTTTAATAACTTTACTTAGTTTTTCAAAATTTCTTATATCAATATCAAAATTTTTAATATTTTTTTTCATTTTAAAATTATTAAAATTTGTTTGATTTGTTTTAAAATTGTTTGAAATACCATAAACATTCGCACCTAAATAATTTAACCACAAGGATAACCACGAACCTTTGAAACCTGTATGACCGGTAATAACAATTTTTTTTCCTTTAAATTCTTTAAAAAAAGTATTTGTTTTCATATTAAATTAATTTTTTGAATAATCGATAAAAATAGGGATTTAACTTAAATCTTAACAAACTTAATAAATAATTTTTTTTTTCAATTTTGCAAACAGATTTTATATCGTTAGTCATTAAATTATAGACTAATGCAATTCTAGTATTAATCCTATCACCCTCATACGAGTGCCAAGTTTCTCCCTCTTTTCTAGAAAAAAATACTGCTCTATTTTTTTTCCACTCTATCTCTTTACCATTCATATCCATTTTTGATTCGTAAAATATGGTACCATTATTTTTTTCAGGATTAATATAGATAACTCCACTTAATAATTTGTTTGGTGTATCATCATGAATTGGAAATTTATAATTTTTACCAGTTAAAATTAAGTGAAACTCTGAATAATTATATAATTTTATTTTTTCAGGGCATAATTCTTTTAATAAATCAACAGCTTTTTGATGATAATTACCATTGAATCTTTGTAAACTTTCTTTAGATAAAAATTCAGAAGAAAAAATAGAATTTTCAAAAACTTTGCTATGAAAAATTTTTATTTCACCTGATTTAGGTAATGGTAAATCTAAACTTTCAATTTCTTTAAAATCTTCTTCTTTTAAAAAATTATCAAAAATTTTAATTTCCATTTATCTATTATAAATATAGTTATATGTTTTAGAAAATTTTGTATTTAGAACGTCAGAAATATTTTGATTTTTTGATACTAATGTAAAATTATTTTCTTTCATAATCTTTACTATATCTTCATGTTGATCATGAAAATTTTCATTTACTTCAACTAGTATACTCTTTAAATCTTTGTTTATGAGAGTTTTTTTGGCTCCATCCAAAATCTTATGCTCAATACCATCTACATCTAACTTTATGTAATTAGGACATTTTAGTATTTTAGCTTCAATCAAGTAATCAATTGACGTACCATAAATATTATATTTTTGCTCAGGAATTAAATTCTTACCTTCGAAGTCTGTATTGTAAGAAAAAGTAGACATTGAATGTCCCTCTATAAAGTGAGTTTCGTGCATAATTTGATAAAAAGTTTTTTCACTAGTAAAAGAATTTAAGATTATTATTTGTTAATTTTGAATAAAAAAATGATTGCTTCATATAATTATTTTTTCTAATTGGTAAATTGTTATATTTAGTCATTATTTTTAATAAAGAATATTTTTTTTTTATAAATTCAAAATTTTCTTTTTTTATTAGTTTCTTTTTTAAAATAAAAATATCACTTGGATCCAAATTTAGATATAATAATTTACATCCATGAAGTAAAGATTCAAAAACAATACTTGTGGGGCCTGATGAAATTAGAAATTCTGATTTTTGAAGCAAAATGTCTGCTGGTTCTTTAGAAATAATAATTTGATTTGATAGTTTTCTAGAAATTAAATTTTGGAATTTTTTAATTGGCAGCACTGGATGAGGTTTAATTATAACTTTAATGTTACTATTCCTTGATAATACAAAGATTATCCAAGAAATTAGGCTTTCATCTAAAGAATAAATTCCACAAAGAGCAAGAGTAAACTTATAGATTTTTTTTGCTTTCTTTTTTTTATTATAAAAATATTTATTAAATGATGGTGCAATTTTTAGTTTAATTTCTTTATAAAATTCTTTTCGATGTTTCAAGGCTAGTTTTCCAGGAACTAAAATTTCATTTGGTAATACTTTTGCCTTTTCTTCATATAATGTTGGTGATTGATTTAATAGATGCGGATAATATAAAAAACCTTGATAGCCCAAATTTTTTATACTTGGAAAATATTTTCTAAATCCATAAAACCACGATCTATCAATTGCCTGATTTTCAAATCTACAAATAGTTTTTGAAATTTTAAGATTATATTCACTTAGTTTTCTAATAAAAATAATCTTTATTTTTGATTGAAATTCAGAATAGAAGTCTTTTTTAGAATTATATTCATAATCAACTAACAATGAACAATCAATTAAAAAAAACTTTTTAATTTTTTTTTTTTTAATTTCTAATCTTTCAGAAAACAAAAGTTTTAAAAGACAATTCTTAAATTCACTAAATGAAATTAAATTTTCTATAAAAATAAAATCTTGTTTTGATAATATTTTAATATTTTTATAATGATTTATAAAATTTTTATGCACTATAAAATTAGGTACAAAAAGAACATGGTTTTTCCTTTTAGCTTTAAGTATTTTATACAATCCAGGAAAAACATAGTCATGAATCTTATTTCTAGTTTCTAAAATAGTATTAATAAAAACATAATTTTTATTTGAAAACTTATTTTTTTTAATTGTAATTTTTATAATTAGAAAAGAGATAATGCTAAAGATAATCGAATTAATTAATTCAAATAAATAATTTTTTTTTTTTATTTTGATTTCTAATTCTTTTAAGTCAATTTTATTATCTTTGATTGCTGAATTATAAATCAATTTATTTTCAAATACTATCTGGCCTATCTGTTTTAATATTTTTTTGTCTTTAAGAACTGATAAAATTAACATATTCTTAAATAAATCACTTTTATATGGATCCCGTGATGAAGGTAATTTAATCCACCAAATATAATCCTTTCTAAATTCTAGTGAAATTTTACCAATCCAATCAACAAACTTTTTTCTGTATTTAATTGATAATTGGAAATATTTTTCTTTAATTACAGGTGGGTAATAATTTGGATCTAAAGTTGTATTCCAAGTTAATTTTTTTGTCACTTATTATTTATTTTTCAAATTTTGTATACATTCTTCCATGACTTAGCATGATTTTTTCCTAGTAAAGTTCCATCTGCATTACATGATTTACAGGGGCCTGAACATCTTTTTCCAGACATTAAATTTTTTCTGTAGGTCGTAATCGTTTTTCCAGTCCAAATTTTAAATATTGTTTCTTGCATTATATTTCCCATTGAGACTTTTCTTTGCCAATCCTGAGGACACAAATAAACATTACCATTCCAGTCTAATAACATTTGATATGTGGGATAAAAACAATCTTTATACTTTCCAACCTCCTCTTGATGACCTGTATCAATTGTTCCAGCCCTGTTGGTTAATTTTACTCCAAAATCATTATGCTTATCATACCACCTGTCCCTTAAAATAATTAAATCTTCTGGAACATTTGCTTTTTTTGTCATGTCATTAAATTTTTTTATTTGTTCTGGCCCATCATACATACTCACTAAAACTTTACTAACTTCTGAAATGTAGAGTTCTTGTAGTCTCTTTGGAGAGAGAACATCCCCATTAGTAATAATTTCTACTTTTGAAACATTTGAAAGTTTTTTGACAATATAAGAAATATCATTGTGTAATAAAGGCTCACCGTAGCCACATAAAGATATTGTTCCCTCAAAATTAATCTCTAACAATTGATCATGAATTTCATCTATAATTTTTCTTGTCATTTTTTGATGGGTATCTGGAGCTACTTTTTCATCAGCTTTTGGACAAAAAGTACATTTTCTATTACAAACATCAATTAAACTTAACTCTATCCATGTAGGTATAGGAACACCTTTGTGGATTGGCACTACATCCACAAATTCTGATCTTCTTATAATATTTTTTTTTATTGTTTCTTTAGGATCCATGATTATTTTAAAAAGTAAAAAGCATAAACATAACAAATTTAATTAACATGTATACATTATTAATATAAATTATATAAATTATCAGTGATATTTTTATGAAAAAACCTGAAATTATTATTAATAAATTTAGTTTTTACGACTTAACAAAAAAAGGTCTTAAGCTTTTAAATAAAGATAAGTTCAAAACAAGCCCCTGGATTGATAATATTGTTGAAAAAAAAAAATTTAATTTAAAAAAAATTAAATTACCAATCAAGTTATCAAAAATTTCAGTTAAACAACTGGGTTTTAATAAACCCACTCAACTTGAAAAAATATACAAAAGAGCCTTAAAAAAAAATCTTAAGTTAGTTCCTCCTGAAGTAGCTATTTATTCAAGGCTTATCTACAAAAAACAAAAAGTTGGTGAATGGATAAGATTTGCTACTCCACTAAACTCAATGATTGATACAGATAATGTTCCTCATCTTCCAAAATTTGGAAGAGCCCTAGGCTTTTATTTTCTTGAAACTTACTGGTCTTATCCAAAAGCAATTTTTCATCCTAAAAATAAATTTTTTTTTATGGTAAATGATATCTCTTAAAAAATTCTACTTAAATAAAAAAAAGCTAAATAATAGAATTTGTATAGCTCCAATGTGCCAGTATTCTGCAAATAATGGTAATCCTTCTGAATGGCATTATTTTCATTTAAAAAAATTAATGCAGGCTGGTTCTGGTTTACTAATTATTGAGTCAACCGCTATATCTAAGGAAGGAATGATATCTAAAAAAGATTTATCATTGTATAATAAAAAAAATTTTCTTGAGTTCAAAAAACTATTTAATTATTTAAGAAAAATTTCTGATACAAAAATTGGAATTCAATTATCGCATTCTGGAAGAAAAGGATCATCATCGTTGCCATGGATTAAATCAAATTTTCCACTTAAGAATAAAGTAGGATGGAAAACAATGGCTCCAAGCAAAATTAAGCGAGACAATCATTGGCCAAATCCTAAAGAAGCTAATTTAAAAGATTTAAATAAAATTAAATTAGACTTTATTAAATCAACTATTTATGCAAAAAAAATTGGATTTGACTGTTTAGAAGTTCACATGGCTCATGGGTATCTTTTACACCAGTTTTTTTCTCCATTAAGTAATAAGCGAAAAGATTCGTATGGAAATAATTTGAAAAATAGATGCAAATTTTTATTGGAAATTGCGACTGAAATTAGAAAAGTTTGGCCAAAAAATAAAGTGTTAGGAGCAAGGGTAAATGGCTCAGATTGGATGGAGAAAGGAGCATCAATTTCAGATTGTATTTTTTTATGTCAAAATCTAAAAAAGATTGGATTTAATTATGTTTGTGTATCAAGTGGTGGGGTTATTCCTAAAACGAAAATTAAATTTAAAAAGGGATATCAAGTGCATTTAGCACAAAAAATCAGAGAAACAGTAGGAATAAAAGTAAAAACAACCGGCAATATAAATGACATAAAACATGCCGAAGAAATAATAAGATCAGGTAAAGCCGATTTAGTAAGTTTTGGTAGAAAGTTTATCAATTCACCAACTTGGTTAATAAAAGAATTACTGTATTATAAAAAAAAAACAAATTTACCAAATCAATATAAAAGATGTTTTTAAATGAATAATTTTTTGTTGAACGAGGGATATGATGATCTGAACAATCTTTTTACTTCAGGAAAAGGTTCCAACATATACATTAAAAATAAAAGATACCTTGATCTATCACTATGTGCCGGTTCACACATACTCGGACATAATCCAATAGTTTTTCAAAAATCTATCAAAAATATGATGAATTTGGGCATTTCTAATTTTGCCGCAAAAAATAAATATGCTGTAGAGTTCTCAAAAACACTTAAAGAAATTTTTCCAGAATATGAAAAATTTGTATTTTGCAATTCAGGAACTGAAGCAGTGATGAAGTCACTTAGAATTGCTAGAGCTGTTACAAAAAAAAATATTATTATTTCAGTAACAGGAAGTTGGCACGGTTCTACTAGTGAACTTCTTTATACAAACAACAATAAATTTGAAAGTGTAGAATTAAGCAGCGGTTTAGATTTGAATTTTAAGAAAAACCTAAAATTTATTCCCTATAATGATATCCAGGCATCAGAGATAACTTTAAATAAATATAAAAAACAAATAATGTGTGTGATTGTAGAGCCTATACAAGGCTGTCTGCCTATTGAAGCAAAAAAATTTTTAAAGTTTTTAGATAATTATTGTAAGAAAAATAAATTAATTTTAATTTTTGATGAAATGATTACTGGGCTAAGATTTAATTGCTCAAGTGTTCAAAATCAGTTTAATTTAAAACCATCGATTTCAACTTTTGGAAAATGTTTAGGAGGTGGATTACCAATTGGTATTATTGGAATAAAAAAAAATATCATAAAAAAATTAAATAAAAATAAAAAAAAAATTTTTTTTGGTGGTACATTTTCAGGAAATTCAATAAATACATTTATTGCCAATAGGCTAGTCAGATATGTTTGTAAAAATAAAAAAAATATTTTTGATAATTTAGATAAAAAAAGTGAATTTATTAAAAAAGAAATAAATCTTTTTTTAGAAAAAAATAATATTGATGCTAAATGCGTGAGATTTTCATCAATGATTAGACTGGTGTTTACTAAAAAAAATATCATAAATAGATCTCAAAGAGATTTTTTTGAAAACTCAAAAAAAAAAATTATTTCTGAATTTAGAAAATACTTATTTAAGAATAAAATTTACTATCCAAGTAGTGGGATTATTTTCATGGGTACTTCAACTAGTTATAAACAAATAAACCATTTTATTAAAATATCAAAAAAAGCTTTTAAAAAATTTTACAATTAATTATTGAAAAAATATTTATAGTTTATCACTACTAATATTGAAATTACCCAAATTTTTAAGAGATTTTTTAATTTTATTATTTTTTTCAACATAATTTAATATTTCCTTAATACCAAATTGAACCGAATATTTTGTTTTAAAATTTAGAGTTTTGTTAATTTTTTTAAAATCTACTGTATAGTCTCTTTTATCTACACCTTTTTTTAAATATAAAATTTTTGGTTGATTGATATATTTTGAGATTTGATCAACTATTTTTTTTTTAGAAAAATTATTTTTATTATCCCCAACGTTAAATATTTCTCTATCTATCTTTTCTACCTTACTTTCAAAAACTTTTTTTATTGCTCTTGCAAAATCTAAAACATGACAATAAGGTCTTGATGTTTCTGAATCAAATATTTTTAAATTTTCTCCATCCAAAAGACTCTTAACAAAATGATTTATTGTTAGATCAAATCTCATTCTAGGTGATAATCCAAAGGCAGTAGCAAATCTTAAAATAGTCGTAGTAAAACTAATTTTTTTCATGTTAATTAATAATTTTTCAATCTTAACTTTTTGTTTCGAATAATAAGATAGAGGTTTTAATTTTGCTTTTTCACTTAGTAACTTTTTTTCTCCTATTCCATAATTTGAACATGTTGAAACAAAAACTAATCTTTTAATACTTTCTCTTTGTCTACAACTTAAAATGAAGTTTTTGATACCTGTGTAGTTTATTGAATGAGACAATTTTTTATATTTCTTTGTTATTGGATCACCAACAAGACCTGCTAAAATTAACACATTTGTTTCTTGGCTAAGTATTTTTTCAATTTTTTTTTTATCCCGTAAATCTAAATTAAAAAATTTAAAATTTTTGTTTTTTAAAAATTTTTTTAAGATATTCTTTTGCCCATAAAGAAGGTTATCTATACATGTAACCCTGTAATTACTTTTTAAAAAAAATTCTATTGTAACTGTTCCTATATAGCCCGCACCACCCAAGATCATAATACTTTTTTTTTTCATTTTTATTTACCTACCATTTATTAATTACGTTTTTTAAAAAATTAAGCCCATTATTACCACTCTTTTCTGGATGAAATTGGCATCCCAAGACATTATCTTTCATAACTATTGCGGGTATTAATACATCTTCATAGTTACAATAAGCTAAAATTGAGCTTTTTTCTTTAGCTAAGGCTAAAAAAGAATGAACAAAATAATATTCTAAGTCTAAATAATCAAAATTCAACTTACCTTCATAGTCAGATTTATTATTTAAAAAAATTTTCCCCCAACTTATATGGGGAATTTTCAATTTTTTATTTTTTGTTTTGTCTTTAATTTGAACAACTTCACCCTTAATAAAATCCAATCCATTGTAATCACCCATTTCATAACTTTTTGAAAGTAAAATTTGCATACCTAAACAAATACCTAATAATCTTTTGTTTTTGTCTAAAACATATTCATTTAATACGTTAATCAAATCATTTTGTCTCAAAAGTTTCATCGCATTTCCAAAAGCACCCACTCCAGGTAAAATTAGAAAGTCAGACTCAAGAATTAGATCTTTTTTATTAGTGATTTCACTTTTATAACCAATTTTTTTTAAAGCACGGCTAATACTTAACAAATTTCCACAGCCATAATCAACTATTGAAATTTTTTTCATTTACTAGATAATATCATTAGTTATATAATCAGTTTCATGACTATGTGTTAATAAACGATTTTTAGTTTTTTTAACTCGTGGTATGTAAGTTAAGTTTTTGTATATCCAAATCACAGGTCTACTTAATGCAAAACTGCCATATATAAAAAATCTTTTTTTATTTTTTATCTCTCTAAACAAAGAAACACCATGATATGAATTTGGTGTTGATTGAAAAAATATTATAGTTCCTTTTGAAGGTGTAAACTCTTTAACCTTACATAGCTGACTAATACTTGGAAATCTTTTAAAAACTTTTTTCGGGATATTTTGTAATTTATTTCTAAAAATAGTAAAAGATCCACCACTTTTTTTTGGTATATCATTTAAGTAAATTAAAAAATTGTAAAGTCTCGTAACATCATCCCTGTGTGGCTTTAACTTATAACCATCTTTTGATACAGAAAAATCAAAATCTAAGTGAATACTAGGTTTATTATAAATCTTACCATACATTTTTGAAAGTTCTACAGAGTTCATGAATTTTTTATTTGTATATTTTTTTTTTAAAAATTTTTTAAATTGAAAGGTATTTGACCAATAAGAATTTTTAAAAATATCTTTAAATTTTTTATCTATACTATTATAAAAAGGTTTACTATTAAAATAACTATAAAGTTTTCTAGATAAGTCTGATTTATTCAAATAATTTTTAAAATTTTTTGAGCCTTTGTTTATTCTATTTCTCCCACCATGTATTAAATCATCAAAAGTTTTAGTAATTGTAATTTCTTTAATTAGTTTTTTACAATCTTTAGCTGAAATAAAATTTTTCCCAATCAATACTGGGTAATTACTTTTAACTTTTTTAAGCTTGTTAATATTTGTCATTTTTTTCATAAAAATTTAATAATTAAAAGCCTCTTCTATTACCTGATAATTCATCTTTTTATCTTTTCTTGAAGAAAGATATTTTTTTACATAATTCAAATAACGCTTCCTATTAAAATTTTTAAATTTAAAGATTTCTCCTGTGGAAAAATTCATATCTATATTCACTGGTTTTAATCCAAGTTCATTAGCAAAATTTTTTTGATTTTTTATAAAATTTTTATTAAATTTAATTAACTCATTATTGTACATAAAAATTGCTGGCTTATTATAGATTGCAGCATAAGAAAAACCAGTACTGTCTCTAGAAATAATCATTTCACAATTTTTTGATACAACAGATAATTTCTCTTTCAAAATTTCTCTACCTTTGTATAATTTTGAAAATTTATTTTTATGTTTAATTTTAGGATGTGGTGCAATTAAAATCTTAAACTTATATTTTTTTTCAAGTTTAGTGAAAAAACCATCCAATGATTTAAGCCACTCTTTAGCTGTTCCTCTATGATTATGATCAGCTGCAGATAAGAAGCCGTCTCCCAAGTTATGCACGGGTGTGGCTGACTCTAGAAATATGGCATATTTATCTTTTCTCTTGTAAATTTTTTCTTTTGTTTTTAAAAACATATTAAAATCTAGACTATGACCGTTTAAAGTTTTAATTCCTTCTTTGCTTTTGTGTGGGCTATATGCTGAGCCATATTTTAAAAAAAAATTTGGTTTAATATTTAAAAAATTTCCTAAATAAGAAAAAAAATAATGAATAATAAATAATTTTATCTTTTTATTATTAAATAAAATATTCTTTGACAATGACATTAGCTTGTTAAAAATATTATCTGAACTATAAATTGGATGATCATAACTTGATGCTTTAAGTGTTTTTATTCTATTTTTTTTAAAAAAATAATTTACTCTGAAACTCTGAAAATTTGTTATATTAACATCGTTGTAAATTATTATATTCTCCCCATAATTTTTTTTTTTATTCATAATATCCTTTTTCCAATTTTCATAAGATGAAAAAAATTTTATTCTTTTATCCTTCAATCTTTTTGCGGAAAATAATTTTGTAAAACCAGGATAAATAAAATCTCCTATTTCATGAAATTCAAAGTCTATTGATTTTGATTTTTCTATTTGATATGCATCATATCTATCAAAATCGTATTTTCTAACTTTCGTAATTTTTAAAAAAATTAACATTCTTTTTTTCATTTTATAAATTAATAATCAAGTAGCAGTCCATCCACCATCTATCATTAAGTGTATACCTGTAATATAAGATGAGAGATCAGATGCTAAAAAAGCTACAGCTGGAGAAATTTCTTCTGCATAGGCTAGCCTTTTCAGTGGGGTTCTTGCTTTATATCTTTTCAAAAATTTTTCAGACTGAGTTTTACTTTTTCCTTTAACATGACCTTTTATACCTCCTGGACAAATAGCATTAACTCTAATGCCATCTTTCCCATAATGAGCACACATTTGTTTTACATGACTTATGATACCTCCCTTAATTGCAGAATAAATCATATTTTCTCTCATATTTGTGCCTCTATAAAGTTCTGTGCTCTGTCCTATAACACCATAATGTGAACTAAACTGAATTATACTACCTTTAACTTTCTTTTTTTTCATTTCTTCAGCAAATATTCTTGCAATCCATATATAAGAATTTAAATGTAAATTAACATTTTCATTTATTGTATTTTTTTTAACTGACTTAAAATCTGAAAGGTGCCAAGATTTTTTAGCGGGATATGAACAGTTAATCATACAATCTGGTGTTCCATGAGTTCTAAAATAAATTTTTAATTTTTGTTCAATCAGTTTATCTTTTGAAATATCAAATTTTAAATACTGAATATTCTCTTTTGACTTTAAATTATTTAAAATATCTAAATTATAGACTTTTGCTCCTAATAATTTTAATAAACTGCATATCTCAGATCCAATTAAACCAGAACCACCTATGACAAAAATTTTTTTATTATGTAAATTAAAAATATCCATTATTTAATCTACCATATTAATACTAGATGTTCAATTATTGAACATAATATTTTAATTTAGATTATTTTAATAAAGATTTAACTATCTTAAAATCTTCTGGTGTATCAATGTCAAGAGACCTGGCGTTTGGAACAATGAAATAATGTGTGTTTTTATTAATTAATTCAAAGTTTTTAATTAGACTGTTTCTTTTCCATGCATACATGCCAGCATTTATTTCGTATACTTTTGGAGCCTTTTGTCGTGAATGAATTTTTTTAGAAATTTTTTTTACAATTTCTAATTTGTTATTATTTTTTATTTCTACCATATTAAAGTAAGGATTTTTTCGAGAAGGAGTTAAACTTAAAACATTATAGGCTTTTTTATTTTTTGAAATTAAGCTAATAATTTTATTTATATCATTATTAGATCTTAAAGGTGCAGTAACATCTAAATCAACTATATAGTCAAATTTTAAATTAAAGAACTTTTCAGCATTAATCAAACAATGCTTTATAGCTTTTAATTTTTCTACTTTATCATTTGATAAAAATTGAGGTCTTAATAAAGCATAGTCAACTTTATTTTTTTTTGCAATTTTCAAAATATTTTCTGAATCAGAAGAGCAAACAATTTTTGTAAATTTTTTTATTTTTTTTGCTTGCAATATTGTGTGATAAATTAATGGTTTACCTAATAAATTTTTTAAATTTTTATTTTTAACACCTTTTGAACCTCCTCTTGCACAAATTGTACATAAAATTTTCATTTTATTTTCCTTTAATTTTTTCTATAAATTTTAATGTATTCATTGCCTCATCTAATGTGCAAAAATCTTTAAAATCTTTTTTAAAAACATTCTGATGTTCTTGAATATATGTTTTTGAAATTTTAAAGCTATCCCAATTATATTTTTTTTTCTCATTATTTGAAAAAATTTCAATATGATTTTTTATTAAATCTCCTCTTAAAGAGAAATCTTTACCATCTATTTGAATACTCCTTTGATTAATTCTTGAAAAAAAGTTCATGTTAAAAATAATTTTTATCTTTTTATTAACCTCACCAAATAAAATTAAAATATCGTCTGTATCAATTTTTAAATTAGAAATATGTTTGTTAAAACTATAAAATAATTTTATATTACCAAATATCCACCTAATATAATCTAGTTCATGGCTTAACTCTAAAATTAAACCTCCTCCATAATTCTTTCTAGCACTATTGCTAATTTCATAATTTATATTCTTTCTCCATTCTGGCAAATAAGTAGAAACATTTATGGATATAAAATTAATACTTTTTTTTTTAATTTCTTTTTTAATAAATTGAATAACAGGATGAAATCTTAAATTATAACCAACAATATATTTATTATTTTTTAGTTTTAATTTTTTATATTTGTCTGAAATTGGTTTTTCAGTTAAAACTATTTTATTGGAAAAGTTTTTTTCTAGAAAATTTAAATATTCAACATGTTTTGATGTGTTATTTGATATAATTATATAATCAGGATTATATTGAATAATCTCACTTTTATTATTAATAATTGTATATGGTATTTTTTTTTGTTTAGTTAATACTTTAATTTTACAATTAAATTTTTTAAGAATTTTTGCATGTTTTTGACCGATTGAGCCATATCCTATAATTAATACTTTTAACAATGTTGATTTCATCTTTAATTAAGAAAAATTACCAAAATCTTTCCAAACTTTTTTATTCACTTTATATAGTGTGATTTTTTTTCCAAATTTAGAAGCTTTGTGAATCAAATTATTCATATCAAAAAATTTATTTTTAGGAATTAAATCAAAAATTGTCGAATTTAGTAAATAAACACCTGTGTTCACTTCGTGTTTGTATGTTGGTTTTTCTCTAAATTCGATTAAATGATTTTTTTTCTTATATATAAGTTCTCCATAGGGAAGTTTATTTGAAATTTCAGCTGAAATAATTGTGATATCGCTATTATTTTTTTTATGTTGATTGTAGATTTTATTAAAATCAGTTTTAATAACTGTATCACAGGTTGTAATAAAATAATGTTTAAATTCTTTTTTCATCTGACTGAGCGATCCAGCTGTGCCTAAAGGTTTTTTTTCTTCAATAAATCTGTATTTTATATTTGGATTAAGTTCTTCAAAAAAAGCTTTTAATATTAACGCTTTATAATTGATTGTAATAAAAAAATTCTTAATTTTATGATCAGTAAATTGATCTATAACATGTTCGATTAAAGTTTTATTCTTTATTGGTAAAAGAGGTTTCGGTAAAACTTTAGTATAAGGTAATAACCTTGTTCCCTTACCACCTGCCATTATTACAACACCAACTTTTGAGATATATTTTTTTAACTGTTTTTTTTTTGATTTAACGCTTAATCCATAATAATTTATTACATCTACAATTTCCCTTTGTTTATTGATAATTGGAATTATATCAATCCTATTCTTCATAAATAAGTTTTTAGTTTTATTCAAGTTGTACTTTTTGTTTTTTAAAAAAATAGTTTTTTTTTTATAAATTTTTTCTATTTTACTCGACAGTTTTATTTTTTTAATTAATGATCTTCTAATGTCTCCACTAGCTAGGGTTCCTAAATATTGATTTTTTTTATCTACAACTAGTAAAGTTCTAATACCAAATTTGTCCATTTTTTTTAGGGCTTGAGAGATAGTATTAAAATTTTTAATAATATAATTATTTTTTTGCATATTTTTTTATAGTTGAAATGATAAACCTTAACTGATTTTTTGAAAGAGAATGACTACTTGGTAAACATATAGACTCCTTAAAAAGTTTCAAACTGTTTTTTACAAGAAAACTTTGATTCTTTAAAAAGGGTTTTTGCATATGATTAGGATACCATACAGATCTAACTTGAATATTTTTGGATAAAAAATAATTAATTAACCCATTTTTTGATTTTCCATATTTTTTTTTATCAATTTGAATTACGTTCAACCAATAATTGGGAATGCTACCTTTACTTTGACCGAGTAATTTTACACCAGGCACTAACTTCAAATTTTCTTTATAGAACTCGTATATTTCTTTTCTTTTATTAAGAATATCTTTTAAACTAGAAGTTTGAGCCAATCCTATGGCCGCATGTATATTCGACATTCTAAAATTATAACCTATTTCATTATGAATAAAATTGATTACATCATTTTTGGCTTGTAAAGATAAATACTTTATCTTTTGATAGTATGTCTTATTATTTGTAATAATCATTCCCCCTCCACCAGAAGTAATTATCTTATTTCCATTGAATGAAAGACAGCCAATGTCTCCTAGTAGACCAGAATGTTTAATTTTATTATTTTCTTGATGATAAGAAGCAAGGCTTTCTGCAGCATCTTCTATTATTTTGATATTATAATTTTTGAACAAGGCAATTATACTCTTTGTAATATTCACACAATTTCCAAATGTGTGGACTATAACAACGCTTATTATCCTTTTATTAGTTTTTTTATTAATCGTGTAACCTTTTTTTCTATATGTATTTTCTTTTATAAATTGAAAAGTTTTATTAAGATCTATTAAGTAACTATCATCTACGTCCATGAATACTGGATTGCAGTTATTATATTTAATTGCATTTATGCTTGCTATAAATGTTATTGATGGAACTAAAATCTCATCATCAAGTTTAGGATTTAAAGATCTAATTGCAAGTTGCAGTGAAGAGCTGCCATTGATCAGAGCACAACAATATTTTGCCTTAGTAATTTTCTTTATTTCAAGTTCAAATTTATTTAAATATTCACCTGAGGTTGTTATCCAACCTGATTTTATACAATCAATGAGAAATTTTTTTTCTTTTCCAAAAAAAAATGGCTCTGCTAAAGGAATAGGTTTTAAACTTTTCATCTCTTTTTAATTGGGACACCATAATAAATGGAATTTTTTCTACAGTTTTTATTAACATAAGAATGAGCTCCAATGATTGTATTTGAATTTATTGTTATGTTTTGTTTTACACTAGTATTCATGCCTATAAAAACATCATCTAGAATAGTTACATTTCCAGCACATACCACTCCTGGAGAACAATTAACATAATCTTTAATTAGATTGTCATGATCTAGAGAACAATTTGTATTGATTATAGAGTGTTTTCCAACTTTTGAACCTATATTTATTGTAGTTCCCGAAATTATCATACTGCCATTACCTATAGTTACACTTTTATCAATATTAGATTTTGACGAAATAACTTTAGCCCATTTAATATTCTTAAATTTTTTTTCCAAATCTAAAACTATTTTCTTTCTTAAATTATTTTTTCCTATTGCTACAATAAAATAATTATTTAAAATTAATTTTTTGATATTACTAATTTTACTAACTTCTTTTAATTTTAAATTTTTATCAAATTTAAATATTTTTTCATTTAATAAAATTTTATTTATAAATCCCTTAAAAGAAAATTTTTTAATATTGGAAACTTCAGAATAAATAACTTTAGCATGATCACCACTGCCTAAAATGTATAAATTATCTTTAGTCACTTATATTTTTAAATTATTTTTAATTTCTGTCATTTTAAATCTTTCATAATGCAAAGCATCTGCTAAAGCTATTGCACTTATTTGGCATGAGTCCATTAATTCTTTAGCGTGTTCTATTTTTCCAAAACCACCACTACATATAACTGGTAGGTTCGTTGCCTCATCAACGGCTTTTGTTAACTCAACATCAAAACCTTTTCTAGTCCCCTCTTGATCTATAGAAGTTAAAAGAATCTCACCAGCACCTAATTTTTCAACTTGCTTGGCCCATTTTACTACATCTTTACCTGTAGGGTCTCTTCCATTACTAGTGTAAACTTCCCAATTATTATCTCTTTTTTTTGCTTCGATAGAAATAATTATGCTTTGACTACCAATCAAATTTGCAAGCATTATTATAAATTGAGGATTGTTAACTGCTGCTGTATTTACTACAACTTTATCAGCTCCAGAATTAAGCATTATTTTTACATCTTCCAAGCTTCTTATGCCTCCTCCGACAGCTATTGGAATAAAAATATCCTTAGTTGACTTATTAATCATCTCAGAAAGATTATTTCTCCCATACAAAGTGGCGACACAATCCATAAAAAGAATTTCATCAGCACCATCTTCATAATATTTTTTTGCATATTCATTTGGATTTCCAATAATTTTAAGGCCCTCCAAATTAATAGATTTAATTAAATTTGAGTTTTTTATATCCATTCTTGCTATTATTCTGGGTTTTAACATCACTTCCAAACTGCTTTTTTTAAAACCCATTTTCCATTAATTTTATCCCATAAATGTGGTGATCTAAATTTATCAATTATTTTAAAAAAGTTTTTTTCATCTAAATTTGTATGATTTAAAAAATCTTTGAAATATTTTTGAGGAAACTCACCATCATATTTTTTAACAAGTGATGTTGCTTCTTCTCTTGAAATAATTTTATTTCTTACCTCAATTCCCGCATCTTCTGTAGCTCTGCCTCTACCAGTTTTAATAAACCATGTATAATAATGAAATCCATCAAATTTATCATCTAAACTAGAATATTTAGTATATGTTCCCTCGCTCCTTCCATCTGGATTTACATGAAAATTTGAATTTTCTTTAGCAAAATAATAATTATCTTGAGGATTATAATTTATAAATTTAGTGATAGGTAAAACTTCTAAGTTAGCATTTATAATTTGCTCCTTCGCAATTGGTAAAAAAGGTAAAAGATCATTTTTTGAAATTTTGTATCTTGAAATCAATTCATTTATTTCAATTCCACCCAAAAAAATATCATCATTCTTTTCATGATAAAGAAAATTATAAAGTTTTAAATCTTTATTAACCAGTTTACTGTCTGATTTACCTGATGCTCTTTCTTCATTGCCATCTCCATATATAACAAGTTTAATTTTATTTTGTATTGCAACTTTTAAAGGAAATGAATTTTGTCCTAAAGCAAATGGTTGAAATGGATGTAAAATATTTTCAAAGGCAATTCTTGTTAATAACCCATGGATTTTTTTATTTGGAGTAAATAGAATATTATCAAACCCTGAATTTATCCAAGATCTGTAATTTTTCCACCCTATGTCTGTATATTCTCCTGGCGACCAAGTACAAGTCAATGGATTCATGTTGTACTTTTCCTTTAATAAAAAGGATGTAAATATGCTATCTTTGCCTCCACTACCTGGAACCAAAACATCATAACTTCCGTCTGTTGAGCGATGTTGATCTAATATTTCTCTTAGTTCTTTCTCTCTTGCATTCCAATCAATTTTACTTTTATTTTCATAGTGGTTACAGGCTGAACAAATACCTTGTTCGTTGAAATATATAGTTTCTTTTTTCTCAGAAGCGTTAATTTTGTGCTGTGTAGAGCTCAAAAATCTTTGATTAGATTCTATACATTTTTTACAAAACTTTACCTCTAGTGGTAAACCAAATAGTGATTTATCTTTTGAGATCATATAGCTCTCCTATTTATTTCGAATGGAGTGGGCCAATCCCTATCTCCATCACCTTTGGTAAACCAAACTTTACTTTTGTATTTTATATTAATTAAATTAGATAAGTAACCCCCTATATGGAAAGAGTAAGACCAGTCTCTATTTTCAATTGGAGATAATAAATTAGGAACTATTTCTTTTAACTTTTCTTTGATTAAAACAAAACCAGATAATTTTAAAAATTTGTCTTCTTTAGTACCAAAAACAATAAAATCAATAAAAAGTGAGTTTTTTTTCATACATTCTACAATAGTACCTTGCCATATTTTTTTACTTAATACTGAACTCAAGGACATGAAATCTACTATTCTCGCACAAATTCCATATTTTGTTTTTTGAAATTTTATAACACTAATTCCTAATAACTGATTTTTTTTTTTATTTCTAAAAGTAATAAAATAATATTTTTGATATGGAGCTCTTTCATATCTCCATTTAAAATATCTATAATTTTTTATAATGGACAAAGAGAAATTTGATGAAAATTTACTCCATAATATATTCAGGTCTTTTGGCACTTTATTTTCTAGTTTTTGGATTAGTTCATAATTTTGACTAATTTTTTTTCGTGTAAATATTTCTTTCTTAAAAATTTTTCTTTTATTAGTTTTAATCATTTCTATACATTTTAAATTATTTGAAAAAATAAATCTTCGTAATTTTAGATTATCTAGATTTTTTCCTAGAGACTCATTTATCGGTAATGAATTCTTATTTCCACATGCCATAACTACTATTGGGAATATTTTATTTAAATGAAGCATTGATAAACCAAATATTCCTTTTGTCTTGGTGTCTGTAAGTGATATGCCTGTTGATGTCCAACATAAATTAATTTTTTTCTTAAAATATTGTGCTTTAAAAACAATAAACATGTTGAGCATATAAATTTTATTTTTAGTTTTTCTAATATAAACAGTCCATTTTTTTTTTTTAAACCAAAATTTATTAAATCTTTGATCTATAATGAAAGACTTTACTAGATTTTTTTTTGTAAAACTATGAAAAATTTTCCAGTCTTTATCTTGCATTAAGTTAAACAAATTATCTTTCATAAATTTTAAACTTTTTATTTTTTGGGTCAAAGATTGATATATAAGTTGATCCATAATTATCGTTTGTGGCCCATCCTATAGACTCTATACTATCAAGTTCTAAAGTATTTTCATCAAAAGTATATGTCCATTCATAAAATGGTTTTTGTATATCAAAGTTGTCATGAAAATATTTCTTGCCTTTAGTTTTAATTGATAAGAATGGTTGTGGTCCATAAATTTTTTTATTAGACTTAATGTGAAGTATATTTTTTTCTAATTTTTGTTTAAATTTAATACTTATTTTTTTTAGCTTTAAAGATTTTCTCAATGCATCTCTTGCTTCACAAAATTTAAATTTAACATCGGGATATTTTTTAGAAACTTCTTTAATCTTTAAATAAATATCTTCAATATCATTTTCCATACCTCTATAATCATGATTTGCAAAAGCTAAAATAGCTGCCTTATTTTTTTTCACCTCTTTAAAAGCTAAGTCTATATCATCCGTTGTTAACAGTCTTGTTCTGGTACCTATATTTAAACATCTGGCTGTCCATCTTCTACAATTACCTATTTTTTGATAATCATCATGATCTGGGTGATAGCACTGCCAGGTAAGAGGGGCTCTTCTCCAATCTCCAAACCTTCCAGAAGAAAGATCTTTTTGTCCATTATCTATTTTTTTTGTTCTTTGATTAGAAATATCGAAAGGAATAAATTGTTCCAAAAACCAATGACTATCTGGCCTTATTGAATGAAAACCTGGTCGAAATACACTTGGAAACCATTTTAAATCTATGATTTTACGACTTAAAATTTCAAAAATTTTAGGAGTATGATTAAAAAAATGAGTCGATGAATGATCTGCTCTTTTAGAAAATGGTATTGGATGATGATGGAAATGAAACCCATCAGAAAATAAATTATCTTTTGAAAATTTATAAAATTTTTTATATCTATTCCATATCTCATGGTATCCTAGACTTCTTTTATTTGGATTTTTTTTAAAGCCAACATGATCTATAATAAACCAATTATAAACCCACCCTTTACCAAAGCTATCTTTAAACTTATTTCTAAAAGTTTTAGAAAGAATTTTTTTTTGCATTTGTTCTATTTTTTTCCAAGAATTATTATAATTCATTAATTGTTTACTAAAAACTTTTGATACAGTGTCAGTATTTTTTCCAAAGTCTATTTTTCTATTTTGAATTTTAATCAAGTTTTTTTGGGTAGGTTTTATCGATATGCCGAAAATAGATTTTAAACGTTGAAAAGTTTTCTTTAAACTTTCATTTAATGGACCCTCTGTATCAACACAGTGAACGACATATAAAATATTTTTTTTTCTCATTTTAGTAACCTTTTAATTATACTTGCTAATCCTTTAACTGATGAAATTTTTTTCGAATAAAATAATCGATTGGGTATATCAATCTTAAAATTAGTTTCTAGTTCTAATATAAATTTAACAAAACCCACAGAGTCAACGTGTCCATTTTTTATAAAATCATAATCATTGTTTTTCTTATTTTTTTTAATAATCGGTCCTCTTTTTTCCAAAATTTCAGTTATTTTTTTTTCTATTTTTTCAATTTTCATGAGAATACTGCTCTAATATTTTTTGATAAATCAATGTTCTTAAATTTTTCTTTGAGTTTAAATTTACTAATTTTTCCATATCCACCAAGAGGAAATTTTTTTACAATAATAAATTTGTGAGGTTGTTGATAATCAGACAAATTTTTTACACAAAATTTCTTCAATTCAAATAAATTTAAAATTTTTTTTTTTTTTAGAATTAGAAAAGCGACTATACCTTCTCCTAATCTTTTATCTTTCAGACCAATTACTGCACTTTTTTTAACAACTGAATAGGTATCTAATACTCTTTCAATATCCCCTGGAAAGACATTTACTCCACCAACAATAATTATCTCCTTTTCTCTTCCAGTCAAATGAAGCATTCCATCATTATCTATAAAACCTATATCTCCTGTTTTGAAATAATTATTAAATGTATTTTTTTTTTTTAAATTTGATTTAAGATAATAAGAAAATGCTAATTTAGATTTGCAGGCTATAATGCCTTTTTTATTTTTTTCTTTAATTTCTTTATTTTTTTTATCTAAAATTTTAATGTCTACATTTTTAATTGGAAGCCCTAATGTATTTTTTTTTGATAAATTTTTTGAAAGATTCAAATTAGTAACTGTTCCAAGTTCAGTCGCTCCATAAGTGTCATAAAAATCTGTACATACTTTTTTTTTTAAAATTATATTTTTGGTTTGAATATCTAAATCAGCACAACAAGATACTAATTTTTTTAAAGTTTTTAATCTTTGATCTCTATTTTTTACAATTTTTGAAATATTTTTAATCTGAGATGCAACTAAAATAGAAAATGTGATTTTGTATTTCTTAACTAAATCAACCCACAAATTGACACTAAAATTTTCCATAACAACTGTTGTGCAACCAAGTATGATGGGTAAATGTATAAATCTTTGTGAAATAGATTGTTTTATTGGAGTTCCTAAAATTAGATTGTCTGATTTTTTTATATTGTAGGTCTCTGCAGCTGAAAATCCTCTTAATAACTTTGTTTTTTGAGAAAATACAATAGCTTTTGGGTTACTTGTTGATCCTGATGTTAAGATTATTAAAAAGGGATTGGAACCACTTTTATTCTGAATTTTTATTTTTTCTAAAGATTTATTTTTACTGTTAATTAAATCATCTAAAAATTTTACATTCTTTATTTTATTTCCAATGGTAATTATATTATTTTCTTTGATTTTTGTTTTTAATAAAATTTTTTTTAGGTCCTCATAAACATAATGCCACAAAAAAATATACTTAACATCAGTGAATTTGATTTGTTTTATTATATCTTTTTTTGCCATAGATACACTTATAGGAACTACGACAGCCTCAATAATGGCGCATGCTAGTTCAATAATAATATAATCGATAGAATTATTTGATAATATTGCAACTTTATGTTTTGACTTGACGCCATTCTTTTTTAAATTAATAGCTAAATTTTCTACTTTTAACTTAAGTTCTAAAAATGTTATTTTTTTATCATCACTTATAAAGGCATTTTTATTTGGATAATTTTTTGCAGCTAGACTTAAAAAATTATAGATATTCATTATATTCTTAATAATTTGTATAATTCTTTATAGATTTTTTTTGTGTATGGCATGTCTATTTTGCTTATTCTAGATATTACTAGAAAAGACTGCCATAAATATTTTAGCTCTATTTTTTTTCCTTTTTTATAATCATTAAGCATGCTCATAGTATGTGCAGAACTTGACAATGTTTGATTAATTCTTTCTTTGTAATTTTGAGGATGCTTGATTTTTAATAGTTTCATTATTTCTTCCCCCTCTAACATTATGCTTTCAATCATCTTGATTGCTTTTGCATTTTTTTTAAGGGATTTATTATTTTGCTGGTAATATAGAGCAACCATATTAAATGCTAATGCATTTAATGATTTTATAAAAATTTCAGAATATATATTATTTATTTTTGGAGACTTACAAGAAACTTTGAAAGCATTTCTCAGTATATTTGCTTTTTCACTCATTTTTTTATTTAATGCTTTAAGAGGATACCCTCTTTGTATATGTTTGACGATTATTTGGTTGGAAGTTTTTTTTACTGAAGATACCCACATAGTCATTCCTATTATATTTTCCACTCTAAAATAATTTTTTTTAATTATTTTTTCATTATTTTTATAAAAAAAATTTACCCACCAGTATGGCACATTAGTGCATGGTGGAATAATTGCTGTATTTCTATTTGTTAATTCTAAGATACTCTTAATTAATTTTGAATTATAATCTTTTAGTTTTACTGTAATAAATATAAAATCAATATTAAGTCCCTTTACATCTTTTAGTGATTTATAAACTTTAAACTTGTTATCTATTTTCAAATGTGTTTTTTTAAGAATCTTTTTATTCTTATTAATTTGAATTCTTAATCCATCTTTTCGAATTTTTTGATATGTATCTTTTTTAGCTATTATCAGAACTTCAAAGCCATTTTCATATAAGCAATGTGCTAAATGTCCACCTATCGCTCCACAACCAATTATTAATGCTTTCATACCTTTATATTTATGAGCCATTTTTTTTCTTTAAAGGATTTAGTACAAAGTTCAAAAAACTTAATTCCTTTAAAGGCATGATTATAATCAAATACATACTGATTTTTTTTCTTAATAAAGTCTTTTGCAATATCTTCATACATGTTTGAAAAAGCCTCAATAAAGCCAGATGGATGACCCATTCTGTATCTATTATATCTGTTTTGATTAAATAATTTAGATTGAACAGATCTATCTATTTTTTTTTTAACACCATTTGGATAATTTATAAAAATTGTCTCAAATTCTTCGTGATTCCACTTAATGCTGCATTTTTCAAAAAACAACTCAATCTTTAGATCATTTCTGGACCCCAGACTTGATTTTGAAATCCAAAGTAAACCTTTGGTTTTAGTTTTATAGTTTAATAAGATCTTTGAATCTGTAACTAAGTTTTTAATTTTTTGTACATCACACAAAACAGAATCAGGAGTCTTTTTAATTAAAAAATATGACAGATTAAATAAGTGTATCCCTAAATCTAAAAACAAATTAGGTATTTTGTGATCATATTTTCTCCACGCCTTAACTTTTTGATCTTTTTTTTGAACTCTTAAAAATGACTCTTGAGCCATTTGTAATTTAAAATTCAAAAGTTTTCCAAATTTATTACCTCTAATTAACTGTTGGATTTCTCTAATAGCGGGATATCCAATATAATTATGAACCACATAAATTTTCTTATTATAACCTTTTAAATATTTCTTTAATCTTTTAACCTCATTGAAATTAGATAAGATTGGTTTTTCAACGATAATATTTACATTATTCAATATTAATTTTTTTAAAATTTCATAATGATTTGGTGTAGGTGCAAGAACAACAAATAAATCAATTTTTTTTCTTTCATTAATCAAAAGTTTATCAAGATTATTGTAAATTCTATTGATATTTATGTTGTACTGTTTTTGAGTTTCAATATTTGTTTTTTTTTCTCTACTAAAAAATCCAGACTCAATTGTAAAATTTTTATCAAGTTGACTTGCCATAAAATGTATTTTTCCAATAGATGAGTTCATACCTCCACCTATGAATGAAAGTCTTAAGGGGTTTTTAAGTTCTTTTAACATTTAAGTTACTTTACCTTTTTTTTCATATGTTTTTTTATCTTGAGCTTGGAATCTCAAAACTTTGCTTGCACTATAAAAATGTTTAATTAAATTTATAAGGCTTGTAAAAATAAAACTTAAAAAAAATAATTCAGCTGAAATTAAAAAAACTTTTGAATTTTGACTAAAAAAAAATAATATAATAATCAAAAAATGATTTAAATCTGACATCATATAGCCTAATCGTACAAAATATTTTTTTCTTAGATAGGGGACAATATTTGTTTTTTTTTCAGCATTCATCCATCTTACTAGGGCAGCATATTTGTCATAAATGCACGTATTAAATATAGCAAAAATAGATGCTACTATACCTAAAAGAAAAAGCTCTTCAGAATTATGTTGTTTAAAACAATAATAACCAATTAGTAAAATTAAGAAAGATTCATAAAATATATCTAGAATAGAGTCCAAAAATCTACCGTAGAAAGAAGCTTGATTAGTAAGCCGAGCTACACTTCCATCACAAATATCTAAAACTCTAAAAATAAAATAAATTAAAATTGCAATTTTAAAATACACATCTTTAATAGTAAAAATTAATGAAAGGGATAAAATTGCCAAAATAAAATTAAAAAAAGTGATAGTATTTGGTTTTATTTTAAAGATAATGAATATGGGTGTAAATATGTAGGACATTAATGCAGTTAGATAAACTGTTAATGCTTCGTTCTTTAGATTATATATCTTGTCATTCCTTTTAAAAGTTTTTTTAATTAATGATAAATAAAATTTCATTTCTTTATTTTAAAAGTTTTAAATAATATTTTTTTTAGATTGATTTTAATCAAAATTTTTTTAATTTTTTTTGAAGTATCTTTTTTATAATATGGATTAATCAAATCTTTAATATTGGATCTAAATTTTTTACTAATTATTTTTTTTATATTTTTTTTAACATCATTTGCTTCAAAACTACAATTTATAACACTTTTTGCAAAAATTCTTCCTTGCTGTCTTGTTCCAATATTAATCGTCCCTATTTTGAAAGACGGAACTTCTATAATTCCACTTGATGAATTACCAATCACTCCACTTATGTTTTTTAGCATAGAAAAATAATCGTCTTGTCCAAAAGAATGAATAAAATAAGAATTTTTATTTACATTAACAAATCTCAAGATTTTAGCATTAATTTTACCACCATCATGGTCATTATTTGATGCAGTAAATATAAAGCTACATTGACTAAAACTTGAATGAGTAAATACATTAAATATTTTATCTATGTTTTTTAAAAGATTTGTATTATCGATGGTTTCAGGATGAAAAGTAATCAAAAAATTTTCTTTTTTAAATTTAATTTTGTATTTTTTTTCTAACTCATATTTATTCTTGAATTTTCTATTTTTTAAATTTGAAAAAGCTAAACTGCCGTAATTAAAAACATTTTTACTATTTTCTCCCATCTTTAAAATTTTATTTTTATAGGTATTGGTTGTAGCAAAATGAATGTGAGACATTTTCGTGATTGCGTGTCTGAATTGATTGTCATATGAGTTTAGGGTTTCTTCCCCACCACAAATATGCGCAATAGGTATTTTGAATATTGTAGCTACATAACAAGTTACAAAGATTTCATACCTATCCCCTAAGACAACAATTAAATCAGGTTTGTATCTTTTAAATATGTTTGTTAATCCATTTATAATTTGAGTGGCAATTTTTGTTATTTCACCTGGGTTATCATTTTTTTTTGATATCTTTATCTTTTTAAAAATTTTTATTTTATCTCTTAAAATTTCATTGCTAGTATTACCGTATTGTTTTAATAAGTGTGAGCCTGTAACTATTAATTTTGAAGAAATGGTTTTTTCTTTTTTTAATGGTATGAGTATATTTCTCAACAAGCCATATTCTGATCTAGAGCCAGTAACAAAACATACTTTTTTTTTAGATTTTAATAAATTCATCTTCCTTAAAATTTTTTTTAGCAGTTTTTCCAATAACTTTATTCCATTTTTCTGGACTTAATCCTCCAGCTGGTCTTTTTGTAGTGATATTTTTCAAATTAAATTTTTCTCCTTTTTTAATAAAAGAACATGCAACAATTGATTTTCTTACAGCTTGGTAATTTTCCTTTTCACTTTTTGTTATTTTTTTAATTTTCGAGCCTAAACATCTCTCTATATTTCTAATGTGGTAAGTTAACTTTTTAAATTCGCTTGGATTTAAACTTGAACTATGATCGGGACCCTTCAATTTTTTATTCAAAGTAAAATGTTTTTCGATTACAGAAGCACCCAAAGAAACTGCAGCTAAAGAACTATCTAATCCTTCAGTATGATCAGAATAACCAATTTTTACTTTAAATCTTTTTTTATATTCTTTTAATATATTTAAATTTACGTCATCCAAGGGTGTTGGGTAACTAGAATTACATTGCAGAATAGTAATTTCTTTTTTTTTGATACCATTGTGAGTAAAAATTTTCATGGCATTATTGATCTCTTTAAAGTTGGACATTCCTGTTGATAAAATGATTTTTTTATTCAATTTTGAAATTTTTTCGAGAAGTGGATAATTATTGATCTCACCTGATGGAATTTTTACTGAACTTACTTTAAGTTTTTTAATTGCTTCAATACCTGACTCATCAAATATGGATATCATAAATTCAATTTTTTTATTTGCACAAAATTTTTTAATTTTTAAAAAATCTTTTATTGAAAGTTCCAAGGGTTTTAAAAGGTTAAATTGTTTTTGCTTATCTTTTGTAGAATGCAGTTGATATCTAGCTTTTTTAGCATTTTTACTAACAAGGCTTGTAGTTTTAAAGAATTGAAATTTTACTACATCTGCTCCTGAGTTTTTTGCTGCCACAACATGTTTAAGAGCTTTAGAAACTGACCCGCCATGATTTATGCCAATTTCAGCAATAATTTTTGTTTTTAAATTTTTTGTCACTATTAAATCAAATTAATAATTTCTTTAATTGTGGTTATTTTTTTTTCTGCCTCATATGATCTTTTGTGTGTTAATATTGATTTTGCTACTTCTGTCATAGCTGGATAAGAAGCTCTCAACATATGATTAGCATAAATTATTATTTTAAATCCATTTTTGATTAATTCTTCCTCGTAAGTTCTAGAATATGATGATGGTACAGCTACCATTGGTTTAAAATATTTACTTTTCTTAAATTTTTGTGCAAAAGAAAAAATTTGAGATGGGTTATTTTCTCTACTATGTATAAGAATTGCATCTGCCCCGGCTTTGCTATAAGCATCAGCACGTTTAAGAGCATCACTTAGACCTTTTCCAAGAATAAAACTTTCAATTCTTGCGATTATCATAAAGTCATCAGAAATTTTAGTATCTTTTGCGCTAGATATTTTTTGACAGAATCTCTTAATTGTGTCTTGGGTGGCTCCAGATTGGTTTTCAAATAGAGAATTTTTTTTAAGACCTACTTTATCCTCAATAATTGCTGCGGAAACTCCTATTCTTTCAAGGGATTTAATCATGTAAGGAAGATGCTCAAGTCTACCTCCATTATCAGCATCAAAAATAACTGGTTTTGTAGTTACATCAAGAATGTCATTTAATCCTAAGATTCGACTGGAATAATCGACTGTTTGATTATCAGGTTTACCTCTCAATGCAGAATCTGTAAGACTTGACGACCACATTCCATCGAATTCTAAATACTTTTGATTTTTAATAACCTTCAAATTCTCAATTATTAATCCAACTAAAGCACTATGAGATTCTAATACTCTGACTACTTCTTTTGCCTCTAAAATTCTTTTAAGTTTTGATTTTCTTTTATCAGGAGATGTGCCAACTTTTAATATGTTTTTTTTTATTAAAGTAGAGGAAATATTTTGAGTATATTTAGGCTCAACTAATTTACCACCCCACTGCTTAAGAGTTTTTATTACTTGTAATCTAGTTTTTTTTTGAATACCTGACTTCCAATCATCTCCATGAACTACATAATCAGGTTTTAATAGTTTTAAATTTGGTGCATAATCCAGAGTACTTTGAGGAATAATTTTTTTTACAAATTTAATATTTTGTAAAACTATTTCCCTTTGTTTAAAATTAAGATGAGGAATCTTCTTATAGCTTGCAATAGCTTGATCGGTAAGTAATCCTACGGTTACCTCACCAAGTTTATATGCGGTCTTCAAAACATTTATATGCCCTTCATGAAGAATATCAGCAGACAAACCAACATAAACAATTTTTTTATTTTTTTTCATAAGTTTTACTGACTAAATAATAGAGATTTATTTTTTTCATCATTTAATGATGTTTGTTTGTCTAAATAGTAATTATCTCTTATATTTTTGTTTCCATTTTTTTTATAATAAGTTGCATAGAAAATCATTCTTGATCTGTTTGAATCGTTATTTTTTGAAAAATGTGCACACTTCCAATCAAATAAACAAATATCCCCTTTTTCTAATTCAGCAGCTGTGTAATTAAAATATTTTTTATCATTTAATCTTATATTTGGTGTTCCCATTTTCATTTTTTTTGTTATCTTATTAAAAGAATTTCCCAAGTTTTTAATATTTTTTTTTTGCGCCAAGTAAAGACAGCCATTTTTTTTATCTGATTTTTCTAATGGTATTACAAGATTTACAAAATCATCAGCATATTTTTTCCATCCATTTTGGATCTTATTGTTTTTGTCTTTCCAAAAAAAATGACCATCAATATGAGGAAGATACCCTTTACCACCTGGATATTTAAAATTTAATTTATCTTTAAAGAGATCAAATTTCTTCTTCTTAATATCTTTTATAAGTTTAAGTATTCTATTTGAATAAATTATTTTTCTCGCAACTGCTGAAAAATCCGATATACCTTCAATTCTTCTTAACTTTTTAAAATTATTAATTTTTTCATAATAAAAATTGTTACTTTTTCGCCCATGTAAAATTTTATTGAGTAATTGAATTTTGACATTCTCGATATCTTTTTCTTTAAAAAAATTTTTAACTATAACAAAGCCATTTTTTTTATAATTTAAAATAATTTTATTATAAGGTGTATTAGTCATAATGTTCAATTATTGAACAATTAGATAACATTTAAAAAATTAAAAGTAAAGATTAAAAAAAGACTAGTCAACTCATTCATTAACGATAGAAATATTTGTGATATTTAAAATCCTTTAAACACATTTGCCCACTCTCAAACTTTTTTATTATTTGTGAAGTAGGAAATATATTTTTTTTCTCTTATCAATTAATTCTTTAAAAAGACATTATTTAAGAACAGTATCATCAATAAATTTAAAAATAGCAGTACGAGAACTGTATTCACTTGAAATCACTTTGATAATACTTGAATAAAATATATAATTGTCTCCTACAATATGGACAAACATAAAGTATGCCCCGCGTGCAGTTATAATAAAAATGAATTTTTCTTTAAAAGTGTAAATAAAGATCTTTCTATAAAAAATTTCAATTATTTAAAATGTAAAAATTGTAATACTGTATTCTTATCAAAAATAAACTTTAGCTCTGAAAAGTTAGAAAAACTTCACATTAATAATTGGCATAAAGATGTTTTTCAATATGAAAAAAATAGTTCAAAAAATAAAAACATAAATCGTTGGTATCACACTTATAAAAAATTAAAATTGAACAGAAAATTAAGTGTTCTTGATATTGGTTGTGGAAATGGTTCTTTTTTAATTGCTTTAAAAAAAATGAAATTCAAAAAATTATATGGTTTTGATGCCGATCCAAAAATACTAAATAAAATTAAAGAAGATAATATTAAAACATTTGTAAGTAATTTTAATAATTTTTTTCTACATAAAGAAATAGCTAATTTGAAATTTGATTATATATTTTTACATGATGTGTTAGAGCATTCATATATACCCTCTAAACTTTTACAAAATATTAAAAAGTTAACTAAAAAAAATTCTCAAATTTTTATTAAAATCCCATCTGGCGAATGTCTTCAACTAGAAATGTTAAAAGAGTATAATTGTGATACTGCGGCACCATTCCACCGAACTTTATTTTCAAAGAAAGGAATATCTCTTTTACTAAAAAAAAAAGGTTTTAAAAAAGTTAATTTTTTTACTTCATATAAAAAAAACTGGGGCTGGACAAGAGGAATAAGTTCAAAGTTAAAATATGAAAAATTTTATGAAGAATTAAGAAAAAATAAAAAATTTAGAAAGTATGATTTTGAGGTTGACGATTTGTTTGAAAAAATTTCTATTAAAATAAATAGGGAACCAGTAATATTTTTAAAATGCTCACAAAATTAGTTTGCATTTAAGTTATTATAATATTTGATACATCAGATTTTTTTAATTTAATTGGATTATTTTTTAATCTTAATTCATTTATACCATTTAAGATTTTTGTATGATTTTTTTTTATATCTATGTTTAGTTTTTTGTAATTTTGCTCTAGGTTTGCTTTTTTTTTTATATTTTTTAAAAATAAATCAAGATCGTTAATAGATTTTGTTTTTGTTGCAGAAAATAAAATTCTGTATCTTTTTTTTAAATCAAAATTTGATTGACAATAATTAATATTATTAAAGTTAAATAACAAAAATTTATTAAGTGTTAAAGAAACTGCATGACCGTGGCTTATACCAAAATAACTTGTGAAAGGATATGAGACTGCATGCGGCGCAATAGTTTTTGAAATATTAATAGCTTTTCCAGATAGGTTGGCAGCTAAACACATGTTTAACGTATTTGTATTATTAGGTTTATTTAAAAAATCTAAATAATTTTCCATTGATAATTTTAAAGATTTTTTTGCAAAGTAAATACTTTTGTCGTTTGATTTAAGTGAAAGTATAGACTCCAGTGCTTGAGATATGGCATCAAAACCTGAAGATGATTTAATTTTTTTATTAAGCTTTAAAACTAAATGAGGGACTAAAATAAAATAATCAGGCAATAACTTAAGACTTTCAAAAGAAAATTTTTTTTTTTCTATATAAATTACAGAATTTGAAGTCACTTCAGCTCCCGAACCTGCTGTAGTTGGTATCACACATAATTCAAATTTTTTATTGTGAATAACTTTGCCAAAGAAAATTTTTTTGAATGAAATCTCACTATAATTTGTGCAACTTACAATTTTTGAGTAATCAATAACTGCCCCACCACCAACAGCAAGGATCAAATCAGGATTAATTTTATCTGCAAATTTAACAATTTTTTTTAATTCTCTAATTTCAGGTACATAACTTTTTTTAAAAAAAAAATTTACATTTTTGTCTTTAATTATCGATTTTAAAATAATATGTGCTCCAGATTTAAAATATGAATTTTTTCCAGTAATTATAAGAATTTTTTTATATTTCTTATTTTTTAAGTATTCATTTAATTTTTTAATTCCATCATTTAAAATCATAATAATTTTACTTAATAAATCTCATTTTAATTCCGATAAAATCTTTTGGTCTTTTTAAATCTTTTAAAGTCCCTACTTTTGTAATTATTTCTAACAAGCTAGGTCCATTTGATCTTAAAAATTTTGTAAGCACAACCTTTATATCTTTTTCAAAATAAATTTTAAAAATATTTTTATAACCTAAGTCCTTAGCTAACTTTGAAAAACTCATATTTTCAGCAAAAGTTCTTTGGGCTCCTACTGACTCATGACAGAAATTATTAAAGACAATATGTTTTAAATTTTTTTTTCCAAAAATTCCTGATGTTCGAAGTGAGCCCAAATGCATTAATAATGCTCCATCACCATCTAAACAAATTGTCTCATTATTTTTATTCATACTGTAACCAAGAGAAACCATTAATGAGTGCCCCATTCCTCCCACCATATAGAAATCTTTTCCAATTTTAAAATTTTTATTTTTTCTTATTTGAAATAATTCTCTAGAAGTATACCCAGTAGTTGATATGAGTTTTGTGCCTTTTTTAATTTTTTTAAGCAATTCTTGAATTGCAGTTTCTCTTTTAACTCCAACTTTAAATATTTTTTTATTTTTTAGTTCAAATTTAGATTTAAGAATATTGTTCTCAACTAAAAGTGCTATGGGCCTACTGTTTTTTTTTGCAAAGTCTAAAAGTTTACTTATTTTTGAAAAATCTTTTCTTGTTCTAATTATTATAAATTTAATACCCAATAATTTTAGAATATCCCTTGTAATTTTACCCTTCACATTATGTTGAGGTTCATCCGATTTCATAAATGGAGATCCTCTCCATCCTATTAGAAGTAATAAAGGTACTGAATAAACTTTTGAATGAGCGATAGAGACTAGGGGATTAATAGCATTTCCTAAACCAGAGTTTTGAAAATAAACGCACGGAATTTTTTTTGTTGCTAAGTTATATCCGATTGCCAATGAAACTGCGCTTCCCTCATTAAAAGCCTCAACATGATTTTTTTTTCCTAATTTAGAAATTTCTTCTAAAAAATTTTTTAAAACACTATCTGGTACTCCAGTAAAAAAATTTATTTTTTTCTTTATTAAAAAATTTAAAAGTTCATTTGAGATAATCATAGATAAAAGGGATAATATTATTTTTTAAAATAGATTATTTTAATTGATATTTAATTCTTTTTGCAACTCATCGTATTCTTTTATTTTCTGTTTCATAAATCGTATTGTAATTTTTGTTTTTTCAGTGAATCCTTTTGGTGTTAAATAATACAAATAATTAGTTTTTGATTTGCTTTCTTTAAAGTTAGACATTTTAATTAAACCCTTTGTTTTGAGAGCTTCCAGGCAATAATTTACTTTTCCCAAACTATAACCCAGGTCTTTGGCAATTTTACGCTGGGATACGTCAGATTCTTTCGAAATTTTTCTTAAAATATCAAATTGTTCATTGTTTAACTTCATGATTATAATATAGTGTTCAATTATTGAACTGTAAATAAAAAAATGATATTATATACTTATTTTAAAAAAAATTATTTTTTTTTTAATTATTTTAAAAAGCTTCTTTTTATAGTTAGTAAAAAAATTACTAATATATTTAGTATAGTAGTTATATCTATTATTTCAGGTGTAATTGATTTGATTGGTTTTAGTATAATTCTTCCTTTTCTCACGATTATAATCAACCCTGAAAATAGTGAAATTTTAAAAGACAATTATCTATTTGATTTTTTAAATTTTTCTTCAAAAACAGATAACTTTTTTTTTATATTAGCAATTAGCCTAATTTTGGTTTTCTTTTTTAAAGCAGTAATAGCTATAATAAGTAGAGTTGTTATTGTTAGTTTCGCATATAAGCAATTAGCTCAATTACAAGCTAAACTCATGTCAAAATACCACCAAATGAATTATCTGGATTATCTAGAAAACTCTAACTCTTATTATGTGAGAAATATAAGAGATTTAAGCAAAAATTGTATAGATGCACTTGAGTCATCATTAAGAATTATCGCTGAAACTTTAGTAACAATTATTATTTTAATTTATTTAGCAAATTTAAATTTTATAGCATTGTTTCTTTTAAGTTTAATAATTTTTTCATTGGCCATATTTTATAATCATATCTTTAAACCTATGAGTGTGAATTTTGGAAAAAAAATTGCTGAATCTTATAAAAAAATATTCCAATTAATAAATGAGTCTATTTATGGGTTTAAGGAAATAAAAACAAATAATAAAAAACAATTTTTTATTAAACAGGTAGAAGAAGAGGCTAATGATATATATACTAATACTATTAAAAATTATTTGATAATAATTTCTCCAAGATATATTTTTGAATTAAGTATAGTAATTTTTGTGGTATTTTTTATTTACATATCACTAAACTATCTAATGATTGGTAATAATATTATCCCTATAATTGGTGTTTTTGCAATGGCATGTGTAAGACTTATGCCTAGCATGACATCAATTTTAAATGATTTTACACAATTAAATTTTTCTAAATTCGCAATAGACACTTGTTATAATGACATAAAGAAAATCGATAAAGTACAATTAAACCAAAAAACACCTTATACCTCTCTACCTTTTAAAAAAATTATCTTCAAGAATGTTTCTTTTAAATACCCCAATTCAAAATCTGAAATTTTACATAAACTTAATTTTGAAATTAATAAAAATGATCATATTGCAATTATTGGCCCTTCAGGATCGGGTAAAACTACTTTGATAGATCTTTTTCTAGGGCTACTTAATCCAACAGATGGAGAAATTTTCATAAATGATGAGACTTCTAAAAATAAAAGTATTCTATCCAATCTCAGTGCATATTTACCTCAAGAAAGTCTTGTCTTAGAAGATACAATTAAAAGAAATATTTCTTTAGAAACTAATGAAAATGAAACAGACCTGGATTTAATTAATAGCTCATTAGAAAAGGCAAATTTAAAAACTTACATAGAAAGCCTCCCTGAAGGTATTGAAACAAAAATTGGAGAAAATAGTTTGAGATTATCAGGTGGTCAAAAACAAAGATTGGCAATTGCAAGAAATTTTTACTTAAAAAAAGAAATCATTGTTATGGATGAAGCTACAAGTTCTTTAGATGAAGAAAATGAAATTCATATAATTGATAGTTTAAAGAATTTAAAAGGAAAAAAAACAGTAATACTGATCACGCATAAACTCAAATTACTTAAAAGTTTTGAGAAAGTATACTCTCTAAAAAATGGTAATTTACATAAAATTGAAGATGAAAATTATTAATAGCTTTTTTTTAGATAAAAAAGAAAAAGGTCACCAAAATTGTCTTTTATTAAAAGATTTCATTGAAAAATTTGTTGAAAGTAAAGAAATTAATTTAACACTTAGCGATTTGTCAAAAATTTTGAACATACCAATTAATGTTCTTAAAGATAAATCTAAACAAATAATCTTAAATAAATTTGATTTTAAAAAGGGAAAATTTAATCTTAAGGACTCAAAGTTAAATGTATTTTTTGATTATTTAATATTTCTAATTTTAATTTTATCTCAACTTATTAATTTTAAATTATTTAAAAAAAAAGATCGAAAAAATATTGATGTTATGTTGGATAATATTAGCCACACTGATGAAATTTACAGATTTAAGAATATAATTAATAATTATGACAGTAGCCTTATAGTTCTAAAAAAAAAAATTAACTTCGATAAAAAAAAGTTTGAAAATTCAAAAATTATTTTTGATAAATCTTTTTTTAGCTCTTCCAATATATTAGGGGGCAAATTGAAACTTTTTTTAATTTTTGGATACAAAGTTTTTCGATCTTCATTAAAAATGAAGTTTAATTTTTTTAAATTAGTTAATATCATTTTAAATTCTACCATCAGATATAATTATTTATTTAATACGTATAAAGTAAAATTTTTATTGCACGATAGATTTTTTAGTACCTGTCCAATTAGGAACTTTTTACTAAAAGAAAAATGTAATGGAACAACTGGTTGTACTCAAATTCATCTTGCTGAGTCAGTTATTTCTATGTTTAATTTTAGCGATATCATTTTTACTTTTGGAAATGAAAGTGATACTAAAAAAAAAATTGAAAATCTTGGTGGAAAGGTTTCCTTCTCTTATGGAGTTGGATCTCTAAAAGCTGAACATTTACTAAATAATAATTCCAAAAGTGATAATTTAAAATTTAACTCTGAAATTTTAGTTATTGGTGTTAATTTAAATGATTGGTTTTATACCTCTAACATAACATCAAAAGCTTATTATGATTTTTTAAATTATATAAAAAAATTATCTCAAAAACTCCCTAATAGTAAAATTATATATAAACATCATGGGAATTTCAAATGGAATGATTATGAAGAAAATTTATTTAAAAATACAAATGTAAAAATATTTATTGATGATTTTGAAATTAAAAATCGAACCGAATATGTTAAAAAAATTCATTCAAAAAGGAGATTGGATTATTTTTTAGATAAATTTAGAGTCGATACAAAAAATAACAGTTTATTTTATAGTTCTTATAATTATTTATTAAATTCAAAATTTGTTGTTTCTTTTGGTTCATCTATGGTACTTGAGGCAATAGGATTACAAAAACCGGCGTACTTTATAAATCCACAAGGAGTTGAAAACCCATTCTTTGCAAATTTAGAATATCTTAATAATCAAATGATAAACAATTTTGATGATTTAGAAACTAAAATTGTAAATTTTAAAAATAATAAGGGTGAAAGTAATAATCATGAAATTTGTGTAAATGGAAAAACAAGTGAATTAATTACTCAAGTTATAAATAATGTTTTAAAAGAAAAAAATTGATTTTTATGTTATTTTGAAAAAGGATGATGTTTCTTCAAATTTACTTTTTTTGGTATTTTGTCAATCCATTTAAAATATTGTTTGAGACCTGACTCAATACTCGTAAATTTAACCTTAGAGAATCTTTTCTTGAGGTGAGAATTTTTTGCATCAAAACCAAAAGAGTCTCCCAGTGTTCCTTTTATGACTTTAACTTTATATTTTTCTAAATTTTTTACTTTGATTATCTTTTTGACTAATTCTTTTACTGTAATTTTTTTTTCTGAAGCTAAGTTAAATATTTCAAAATTCTTGAGTTTTGAATTATTTAAAGATTTTGCTAAAATTTCAGCACAATCATCTATATAAGTAAAATTTCTAAATCTATTCAAAGATCCTTTAACAATTATTGGTTTATTTTGCCAAACATATGAGCAAAAAATACTTACCATGCCTTTTTTTAAATTATTTAAGTTTTCCCCAGGTCCATAGGTATTAAATAACCTAAAAATATAAGTTTTTACTTTTGTGTTATTTAATAATTGTTTTAAAAATAATTCCCCAGCATATTTCGAAACCCCATAAATAGAGTCAGGTCTTATGTCACTTTTTTCACTTATATATTTCTTATTATTTCCATAAACTGCAACAGTACTGGTATATATAAATTTTTTACATCTAATCTTTTTTGCTAAATTACCTAATAGATAGGTGCCCAAAGCATTTGTTAATAAGTCTTCCTTTGGATTGTCATATGCTCCCTCACTACCTGACTGCGCAGCTAAATGATAAATGATTTCAGGTTTCCATTTTTCAATTTTTTTTAATACATTTTTATTAGTAATATCGCCTTTAATAAATTCATTTCTTGGGTTTAAATAAGGAATACCTCCTTTACTTTTTAATAAATCAACTACTAAAATTTTATTTTTTTTTGATTTTGAAAGTTTGTTTGTAAGGTGAGCTCCAATAAATCCTGCTCCTCCAGTAATTAGAATCTTAACCATTGCTATAAATTTTTTTTTGCTTGATCGAATAAGAATTCACCATAACTAAATTCAAGATTTGTATTTATATCAAATCCCTCCTCATCTTTAAGCTTATAAAAAAAAGGCTTATCACCAATTAAAGATTTTTTATTTAACATCAGGCTTGTTGGTAAGATGTTAATGGCGAAATTAAGCTTGATAACATCTGGTAAGTTTTGAGAATTTGGTGCTTTATTGAAATCAAAATTAATTGGTTTTTGATTTAATATTAAAAATTCCTTTACTTCTGACACGCTATTAAAACTATCGTGCTCTTGTCTATTTTTAACAAAAAAATTTATAAAATCCTCATATGTACTCACTTTAATTAATGGATTAGTACAGTGAGTAAAAAGAATATATTCTGTCTTGGTATTTTCTGCTATATGACCCCAAAATTCATTATTAGGACATTCTGAACTTGCAAAATAAGGATCTCTTAAATGATAACCTATACCATAATCTTTTGCTATTTTAATTGCTTCATTAGAATCTGTATTTATAACTATATTTTTAATACTTTTTACTTTTAGCAAAGTCTCAATTTTATAAATTAATAAATTTTTTTTACAAAATGATCTCAAGTTTTTGTTTTTGACTCTTTCAGAACCTTTTCTAACAGTAAGAACAGTAGAAATATTATCTAAAATCATAGTGTATATATAGATTTCTTTTGAATATTGTAAATACTTGGTGTTACCGCTATCACTGGAACTGTTCCTGCCGCTTTGGAATAATTATGGAAAATTTCATCAATTATTTTTAATCGTCTGTCATTTTTTTGATAGCCATCAAAACCAGCTAAATATATTTTTTTAGCTTTACCACTGGCTGCAATTGATAGAGCATAAGCTACTGTGTATAATTTTGGTATATTAGAACAAGAATCATAAAATTTAAATGAACTATCTTTAAGTCCAACTCCATAATCTAAAATTTTTACCTTTTTTAATTTTTCTCTTATCTGGTTTGAAAGGATTGAAATAGGTACTACAAGTGGCGAAGTAATATTCTTATATTGTTGTGCCTCTGCCATTAATTTTAGTGGATTGCAAGCTACGTGTAAATCGATTAATTTTTTATTAATTTTAACCTGAGTATTCAGTGCAATTACAAAAGGCTTTTTAAGAGTAATAAATTTTTCTATTTCTTTTTTATATTCATTTAATTTTGGTCCTGAAGATAGTAGGAGAACTTCTTTATTCTTAATTTTATTTTTCGGACTCCAGTTTCCTTTATAAAGTTTAATGGGTTTTTGAAATTCTGACTTTACAAGGTTTACATCATATTTATTACCATCTTTTTTTTTTAGTTGCTTTATAGCATCCAACATCTCAATTTCATCCATCTGCATTGTTAACATTTCTTGAATATAAGTTGGATGTATTCCATGTTTTCCTGCCAAATAGTAGAAAGGATTTGGGCCCCATCTATACCTATCTTTTAGAGGTTCAAAATATTTCTTAATAATTTTGGTAATTGGAAGTATGTCATATTTTTTTTTTGAAAATTTATCCATTTCAATTAACATATATTCTGTCTCTGAATTTCCAGGTCCTCTTCCCATGCCTGTTACTGTAGAGTCAATCCATGTCACTCCATTCTTGATTGCTGATAGACTGTTGGAAACTGCCTTACCAAGATTGTTATGTGTGTGAATACCTATTTCTCCGTTCCAATTTTTCTTAATAAGCGTAATACATTTTGATACATCCTCTGAGTCCATTGCTCCTAAACTATCAGCAAAGTACAGAACATCTGGTTTTGCTTTTTTAATTTTTTGAACAGCTGTGATAATATTATTTTCACTTTGTTCTGTAATTTGCATTAGATTAATTATAACCTTAAATTTTTTCTTCTTTAAAAATTCACATATTTTTATAGTTTCTGAAATCTCATTAAAATGAGTAGCTAGTCTAATAAACTTAATCTTTGATTTTTTTTGATTTTGAAAAAGACTGGATAAAACTTTTTGATACTTGTCTTGTGAATTTATAATTTCTGAGATATTGATCATTACCCCAATAATCAAACTTTTAGGAATTTTTAAGATATTTATATAACTATCTCTTGAAAAAAAATTAGGTCCATTTAATTTATTTTCCTTAAGGGACCTAAACCCAAGTTCAACATATTTTATCCCAGAATCTGCAATCGCTTTCAGATAATCGTTTACAAGATCTTTTGAGAAGTCCCAGTTATTATAGTAACCCCCATCTCTTAACGTGCAATCTAAAATTTTTATGTCTTTCATTTGTTCAAAAATTGAACACTAAACTTTGGATTAATTATTGTAAAGCTAAAATTTTATTAGATCAACTTTATGTTGATACTTTTTTTCAATTCTTTTTGGGAAAAAAGCATCAAATCCAATTGCTCCATTAGACAATCCTCCATGCTTGTGGAATGGACCGATATCAATACCTTTTCTATTTGTTAGTTTATCTTTGAGCTGGCCACTATAAAAACGCATTGAACCAGATACTAACCAAGTAATTTGCTCATTACTATGGCCACTATCATTAAATTTAAATCCTTTTTTTAAATCAAACATCACAATGTTTAGATCAATTCCAGTGTATGGTCTTGATAAACATTGGCCTCCCCATATATCAATTATTTCAATATTTTTTTTGAAATTAAAAAAAACACATTTATGTTTTTTCTTTTTAAATTTTTCTGAACTTACAATAAATAATTGAGTATCTTTTTTACATTCAAAGCTATAATCAAAATTGTCTGAAAAAATACTTATTGCATCAAATTTTTTTAAATTAAAATTTTTTTTGTTAGATTTAAATTTAGATTTTCCAGAAGTAATAATAAATATTTTTTCTTTATTCACAATATTTGAGAAATTTTTTTTAATAAAAAAATTGTCGATTTTGTCAGAATTTTTAAAAATTATTTTTGATATCAAGCACTTATTCCATCCATAATATGAAGAAATCTTTATATTATTTTCAATCTGAGAATTAGTAAATTTGAAAAATTTAGAATTTATTTTTTTATTTTTTAATCTATTTAACATTGAATTATTCTGTCAAAAATATTTTTTTTCTTATTTTTGACTTTACTGTAACTTTGTTCTTCCAATAGTCGTTAACATTAAAACCTTTTTTTCTGTTTTTAACAACAGATCCTGATTTTTTAATTGGAAAGTCATAAACCATATAAAAATATTTTCTGTCCTTCTTACCCCTATAAAATTTCACAGAATGATATGCCCAAGGCACATTTAAAATAATTAATAAACAATTTTTAGAAACTTTATATTTTTTAAAAACTTTTAAAGAATTTTTAGATGGAAAAATATCAAATTCATTATTTTCATTTCTTGATATTTTGTTTAAGATTATTTCTCCCCCTTTTTCTGAATTAGAGTCTGAGTAGTAAAGCATATGTATTAGATGATCTCTTCTATCAAGATGTGGACTTTTTTTATAACCTTTTACCATGACAGAATAGGATGAGTGATATTTAAGGTTTTTAGGATTAATCTTTTTTTTTACATATTGGTGTATTTGTTGTTTAAATTTAGAAATTATTTGTATTTTTAGTTTTTCAAAATTTGTATTAAGGTCTCTAAACTCTTTGATCTTAGATAATTTTTTATATTTGGCAGAACTTGGTAAAATTGTTTTTTTTGATTGTGACTTGCTTTGAAACATTACATCGTTTCCAACAAGATCTTTATAAGATGGAAGAGAGTCATTTAACTTTTTAACATACTCTTTATCAAATATATTTTTTATGAAAATATATGGAAAAGGTTTAAGGTTTACTTTGCTAGTAAAAATTTTATTTCTTATTTGATTAAACATAACCACAGTGCTTATATCATATTAATAAAAATGGTTTTATGAAAAATAAAATCTTTATTATTAAGAAATACAATATCTAATTTAAAAATTTTTTTCAGTGCATAAATCAAGCCAATTGAGCTATTAGTACTGGTCAGCTGCACGCATTACTGCGCTTCCACATCCAGCCTATCAACGTGGTGGTCTACCACGGCTCTATAGGAAGA